>Ga0209000_1001330_pt1 | contig 16188 bp, 14 predicted proteins | sample RifGroD2_FD_183998 | JGI IMG/M metagenome (GOLD analysis project Ga0209000, IMG submission 183998) | Groundwater microbial communities from Rifle, Colorado, USA - Groundwater D2 (SPAdes) (version 2) | ecosystem: Environmental > Aquatic > Deep subsurface > Groundwater | place: Rifle, Colorado...
TTATCAAGATATTCTACAATTTTATCTTTCTCTTGTTGTGTCATAGCATCATCATAAGGTTTATTTAAACTACGTTTTCCTCTGGTAATTATATTTATCTCTCCTTTTCTCAAATATTGTGACCAAATTCCAATTTCATCATGATTTTTATTTTGATAATTTGATTTTTGGTAAATTAGTGCTTGTAAAGTATTTATTTATAAGGGTTTACAAGCACTAATTATGAAAATATTGAAAATTCTATATTTTTAGGTATTTTTGCCATGTTTGAATGAAACAGGCATTTTATCATGATTTTATTGTAATATTTGCAAGCAATATCTATTAAATTTATCAGTCCAGGTGCTATAATTTTTATTAATAGATTCTAAAGCATTTTTATTTTCTTCAAATTCTTCTTTATCATAAAAATAATAGGTATTATAACTTCCAGTATCCCAACGTAACAATTGACTAGATGAATTGGTATCTTTTTTAAATCTAATTGACATTATTATAATCTCCTTTATATTTAATTTATTATATTAATTATAAACTACATTTACAAAAATGTCAATACAATTATATTTTTATTTTATTAAAAGGTTATATTGTTTTTTTTATAACCTTTTAATAATTGATACTACCATATCATCAGCTAAACTATGAAATTCTCCACCATTCCCATTCTGAACAAATATTATATTGCCAACAATACAAGTATTGCCTATTTGAATATTAGGTTTTAAATTATTTAATAATCCTTCTTCATTTACTATCATAAGGATAGTTTTATCATTATTAAAAGGAATAACTTCAATATATCCTTCAACTAATTCCTGTAATTTTTCAAGAGTATTTTCTATTTCAATTTCTATAGGTATTTCATTAGGTTTTTTGAATACAACTTTTAACATAATGATTGCTCCTTTAATATTTTGTCTTATTATATACTGTCATATGTATTATTACAAGAGTAATTTACTATGTATTAATTGCACTAGATAGACAATTTGTTTTTAATTCTTTTAATCCTTCTTCAAATGCACCTATACCACTAAATAATGATAGCACTCTTAAATACTGTGTATGTTCTGGATATTGATTAATTAATTCTTTAAATATCTCTAACAAAACATTAACAGTTATACTATTACCACTCATATACCCTATTTGTTCTTTTGTAATTCCATTATCAAGTAATAGTTTACCATATTCATTTTTAAATCCTTGGAGACTTAATAATTCCCCAGGTGTCATTATCCTATAACCTTTTTCGTCTTTAATAAAATTTTGAGGGTTTGCCAAATTACCTTGCTTAGTAGTTTGACATACTATTATATCTGCATTTAATGAACTATACTTCTTTTTTTATTCTAAATTCATTTAAATATTTCATATCTGATTCTCTTAAGTAATATTCTTCACTAACATTATCATCATAATATTCACTTGCTTTTTTATTAAGTGGTATTTCCTTTGGAAATATAAAACCTTTATCAATATCTTTCCTAATACTTAATATGTACACCCTCTGTCTACTATGTGGAATACCAAAATCTTTTGAATTAAAAACTTTCCAATATGTATTATAGCCTGTTTGTTCTAATAATAACAACATTCCTTTAAATTGTTGAGAGAATTTTTTAGTAGTTAATGCTTTAACATTTTCTGCAAATAAAAATTTTGGTTTTTTATTTTTGGCAATATTATGTGCAGTATAAAACAAACCACTTCTTGTTAAATTACCATTTTCATCTATTAATCCTTTTTGATTTCCTAAAGCAGTTATATCTTGACACGGAAACCCATATGTCATTAAATCAAAGTCATTTAATTGTTTTACATTTATTTTTGTAATATCACCTAAATTTTTTTCTTCTGATATATTATGTATTAAAGAATATGCCTTGCTTGCTGGTTTTAATATTTCACAATAATTTATTATTTTATAATTCAATAAATAATTTCACCTTCCTTTTATTATATTTATAAAATTATGACCAAACCAAAATTTGGTGTCGATTTTTGATAAATTTTATCTATATGTAGTATGTATTTAGTTTTTGTACTACTATATGTAGTAGGAAATATTTTATTTTTACAATCCTTGTAATATAATTATATTATTTTTATCAAATTTATAATTATAATCAAAGGTTGCTTGTATAAATTTTTCTATTTGCAATTCAATATCTGAATTTTTAAAACCTTTTTCTTCACAACAATAAACAACGTCATCACCACTATTTAATAATTCATCCATATCTACAGGATAACATTCATCATCTTTATAAGAATATTTTATTAATCCATTATTATATTCAAATTTTATAAAAGCAATATGTCCTGCATATATTAATGTTGATTTATATTTATTTTTAATTTCTTCTGGTATGAATATTGTTAATATATCAATTGGTAAATTTTTATCTGAACATGCTCTAATTGATACTACTATTTTATTAGTTAAATCAATTGTGATATTATTTTGTTTATGAGTGTTTATAAATTCTTCATACTCCATATTATATAATGTTTCAAAATGTTCTAAATCGTCTTTAAAATCCCAATTATCAAATTGTAATAATGCCATATTATATTCTCCTTTTTATTTATTTAAAATTAACCTTTGTAATTATTCATTAAGGCAATAAATTCTTGTTTATCTTTTTTACCACCAATAATTTCTGCAAGTTTGTTTTTATTATTTTCACCTCTTTTCTAAATATCATGTTAAAAGCGATGTTTCATTCAAATATTTATCTATATGTAGTGGTTATTTAGTTATTGTGATACTATATGTAGTATATAATCTTATATATTTTTATTTTTTCTCTTCTATATACTTATTATAATACATCCATTTTAAAGGCTCACCTGTTTCTGGATGCTTTCCTGCTGATTTACGTTTATCCTTGCAACATATTATTATATTACTATCATGTAAATTGTATTTTCTACATGCATCTGCAATGCTATTGTAAATTTCTTTTGTATTAATACATATTATAGGGATTTGTTTATTTTCTAAATGTAATTTTTTTTGCTCTTCAGGATTATAATCACACCAGCCTAATTCTGCACCATATTTAAGATATTTTATTATAGTAGTATAATATAACTTCATTATTTTACCAATTTCTCTCGTACTTCTAATTCCTTTATTCCATAATACACAAGATTCTTTAATTCTACTAGAACAAGCAAATTCATGACATTTGTTCCAATCAATATTACTCAAATCAAATAATTCATTTAATTTACTATTTAAAATATTATTTTTTATAAATTCTAAATTTGAATATCTACAATCAATTACTATGTAATTATCTTCTTTAATTCCATTTTTAATAGCCAATTGTTTTTTTAATTTATCATTTTCTTGTAATTTATCAATACCTTCATTTTTCCAATTTCCTGTAGATTCTTTATAATGTTGCATACCATGTGTTTCTATAATACTTGTTATTAATGGTATATAAAAATCATATTTATAATCTTCACACCATTTATATTTGGATTTAGTTAATTGTGAAATAAAATCAATATTTAATTGTTCTAATAAATTATACATATATTTTTCTGGATAAGGTATTTTATCCCCACATTTTGGACAACTAAATCCTTTACTCCATAAATTTCTAATTGGTAAATTCTTTTCATATTTACAGTTAGGACATATTGTTGTAATTATTTTGCCTGAGCCATAAGAGATTTCTTTATCATTTTTATATTTTAAATATTCAATTAAATATGGATATATAAAACCAAACGAATTACATTTTTTGCATTTTACTTCGTTTTGTTTTGATCTTATAAGTGAACAAATATTAAATATTTCTGAAGAATGAATTTTATTTGGACATTTGAAATAAAAACCATTTTTATTAATTCCTAATGATGTATAACTAATTTCATTAGGTTTGCAATAATTTAAATCATAATCCCATCTATCTAATATATCTTGCCTATTATTTTCAATACACCATTGTTCAAATGATTTACCGTTTTTAAGTCTTGTTTTTCTAGCATTTTCAGAAGCAAATAATTTGTTTGCACACTTTTTACAATAATATTTACCATCTTCTTTTACACATTTTTTATAAGATTGCCACGTAATATTTTTTATTTCTTTACCACAATTATCACATTCAATATCAATTTTGACTTCACTATTGTCTTGTAAATCTTCGACTTTAACTAATATTTTTACATCTTTTGGAATTTTCATTTTATTATTTTTTGGAATATTATAATGTTTGTTTTCAAACCATTTTTTATTACTTCCACCTAATCCTACTTCAACTTCCTTAGTTATCAATCCCAATCCTTTATATCCTCCTCGTCAGGAGGTGTGATCACACTATTTCACTTGCAAGTTCTCCTATTATGTTTTTGATTATAAAGTATTATTCAATAATTCCTTTGATAAGCACATGTTTTTCTGGATGTAATAATTTCAAACCACAATATGTAGAATATTGCTCTATAACTCCATCTACACTTTCCCATTTGTTTTGTTGGTTAGTTTCAATTATTGTATCTCTTCCTTTTAAATAACAATATTTAATATCTTCTAAATCTATAACTACACCATAATTATAATGTTTATATAAACTTCTATCGGTTATTAGATATAAGATACTATTTTTATAAATATATTTATATGCATTAATATTGAATATCTTAACATTTTCTAATTTAATATTTATAAAACTTTTAATTATATAAATTAATCCTGGACTAACAAAAAAATATTTGTCATTTTTATTATGTTTAAATATATATTCACAAATATTTTTATCAAAAGTATCTTGAGTGAAATTTTGATTTATAGTACGAATATTATTTTCCCTACAAAAAGAAAATATTCCATCTGTAAATTTTTTAAGTGTACCATGTTTTACACCTGTTAATTTATCACCAAAATATAAAGTCCAATTAATTCTTTTCAAATGTTCAATACCATAATTTTTACATTTAATATTAAATTCTCTTTCTCCAATACTAGAAAATAACGTTGTATTATTCATATAATATGCATCTTTAAATATTTGAATATTATTATAATATTTTTCACCATTTATATCCCATTCTATTATATCATTATTTACCATTTCTGTATTTTTTGATTGTTTTAATAAATAAATTAATGGTGAAATATGAGCAAGAGAAGTATCTCCAATATTAATTTCCTTATTATTATCCTTTTTTATTATAGTAGTGTTCAAAATAATTTCTCCTTTATTTAATTTAAATATCATGATAAAACGAATCTTTCGTTCAAACTTGATTTTACTACCATATATAGTGGTTATATATTTTTCTGACCACTATATATGGTAGTATTAATTAAAAAGATTTCTATTTTAAAACTCTTTCTCTAATTTCTGATAAACTTTCATCTCTTATTAATTTACCGTCAACGAATACATCTTCTAGGAGGTCTATATCTTTATATGATTCTTGTTGTTCAATTGTAAGTCCATCAATATAAGTTATTTTTCCTGTTTCTGTATTTTGAAGAACAACAACTCTTCCTTTTTGAGATTTTTTAATTTTATCTTTATCTGTTTTAGGATTTTTAAAGATCATTTTTTCTTCTCCGTTAATTACTACATCAGTTGCTTTAATCGCAATATTAAATGTATCTCTAGTGTAGTAACCAAGTGAATATGAACCTATTCCAAAAACAATGTTTTCACTTGAAAAACCTTTCTTTTCTAATCTTTCAAAAGTTTCCTCTGCTATTTCAGGAGTGATCGAATCACCATATATCAAACCAATATGAGAATCCAATACTTTGTATCCTTTTGAATTAATTGTTCCACCAAATGTATCCCATAATGATTCAATAGAACCTTTTTTAATTATTTCTTCTTCTGAATTTTCATCACCACAAATAATATTAGCTGGATTACCTGTGTCTGGTCTTGCAACTAGTTTTCCATTTCTATTCATAATATCATTTTTTAATTGTGGTATAATACTTCCAATGACATTCCAATAATCATAACCATCACTAACAATACTAATAATTCCTTCTGGTGCTATTTCGTTAATCATTCTTTGATAATATTTTAAATCATCTTGATATTGACATTGAATACTATGCTCTGTAGCCAATACACTAGCACCAACAAGTTCTTTTTCTACATTTGCATTATAATATTCTTCTAAATAGCAAATACTTGGAATTGTATCTGTTCCGGTAAAGTATAATAAATGTCCTACTCCTGCTGTAATAGCATCTTCATTTCCTGCCATACCACGATAACTAAAATTATGACATTGCCATTGGATATGATCTTTACTATCACATGTTTTATCTGCCCATTTTTCACAAATATCCCTATATTTTTTTACTATTGTTGTAGTAGTTATTACCTTCCAATTAGATGCACTTGTAAGAGTTTCTAAAAAATTAGTTAACCAATGAAAATCATTATTTGTATTTTCGTTTGTAAAAGGAGGTACTTTTACTGGAATTACAGTTCCTTCTTTAACAGCACGAATCCTAATAGGAAGATAACCTAAATCATGTAATTTTTCAATATGTTCTGTATCTGCACAATTATCACCTAAAGTATATTTAATTATTCTTTTATATTCTGCTATAACCTCTTTTTTATTTCTATTAAAAAAGTTATCATTAAAATATTCAATTAAATATTCTTTAATAAAACCTTGCAAACCAAAAAATACTACTTCATCAATATCCTCAATCCTTGAACCTCTAGGTGTAAATGTAGAGTATGTTTTTTCTATTCCATTTTCTGACATAATTCTATGACTAATCTTATAAAAATCAGTTAATAACATTGGATTACATTTCATAATTAATTATTCTCCTTTTCATTTATATTATTTAAATATTTTGCTACATCGTCTAAATTTTTAAAATATTTTCCACCATTTCTTTCAACTAATTTACCTACTGCATCTAAATGTTTCATATCTTGTTCATCCATTGCCCATTTAGTGTACTATTTATAATCCATTAATTCATTAGTAATGCAAATAATAGTTTTTTCTGGCCTTTTATTACTATCATCTACTGCTTCTGCAATAGAATACATGCTATGTGTTCTTGTTAAAGTGTAAAGCACAAAATCACAAACTTCTCTTTGAAATAATTTCTCTTGTTGACATTCTGGTGTCCAATCTTCAACTACAGGATTAAAATAGTTAATCTTTAGTCTTGGGATTAATTCTTCTCTCCATTTACTATCTGCACAAGTTCCACCTAAAAATACACATTTATAATTATTCATATTAATTTATCTCCTTTTATATATAATTTTTATTTTTGTTTTCTATCATTTCTACAACTTTTAATAGACAATTGTATGCAGAAGATAATCCTGCACGATCATCTAGTAAAATATTGTAATAAACTTTTCTACCACCAAAATCTACACCATTTATATTTTCATTAATTTTATCAAATGGAATATTATTAATATTTAAATATTTCTTTATATCATTATATTTATTTTCATTACAACAAGTGAATACTATAAAATTTGCACCAATTAATTTTGCTCTTTTTAATAAAGATATTACATTTTCAAATGTATACCCTAATTTATGATAATCATAGACTGTATTATCATAATCATAAGCAATAATTAATTTACCATATTTATTCCATTCTTCCGTTAATCTATTAATCACATTTTCATCATTTAAATAATAATCCATTTTAATCTCCTACATTACAAATTAAATTACTTGACCAATCACTTAGAATACTATCAGTTGTAAATATCTTAGAAACTAAACCTAACTTAATTAATTTACCTTTATAAATAGAATTCTCACAATGAGATACATATAAATAAATATTATCTGCACCTTGTTCTTTTAATTTTTCTGATGCAATTTGAAAAGTTCCACCATATGCACATAAGTCATCGATAATTAATATATTTTTATTCTGTATATTAGGACAATCCACAATTTCATAATTTATAATTTTACCAGTTTGTAAATCACGTTTTTTATTCCCATAAAAATATGTAGTATCATATGGCGATTTTAATATTTCGCTATACCTTTTACATGCACCGTTATCAGGATAGAAAACATAATCAATATTTTCTTCATTAAATATTTTATTAATATATTGATTAATATTTATTTCTATACATCTATCTAATAATGCAGTAGTAACATTTGAATGTGTATCTAATACTATAACTTTATAAAACTTTAAATCATTAATTAATTGACAGAAATATTTTAAACTAAACATATATCCATCAATATTCCTATCCATACGTGAATAAGGAACATACTTCATTGTTAAAATTACTTTTGGATTATGGTAAATATCATCTAAATATTTCTTACACATTATTAAGATTGATATATCCATATCTGTTTCATACTTAAATTCAATATTATATTCATTGAAATTATGAAATTTTATTGCTTTAAATATTCGTTCATTATTTGGAAAACAATCATTTCCAATTCTATAACCATTTATAGTTATCAAATTATTTCTCCTTTCAAATTTATTTTTAGTTTAGTTTTTCTAGCTACAATTATTTTACCATTCTGTTAGTGTGAAGTCAAGATTTATTTTCGTTAACTTAATCAATTTTACCATAATTCAAACTTTGAATAAAAGACATAATCTATTAAAATTATTTAATTTAATCCATAACATAACTTTTACTATAATGATAAATACTCTTATGTGTTCTCAATACTTCTGATTTACATTTCATTATTGTAACATTACCCATCATATGATCATTATATGAAAATCTAAAAGTAATAATATTTTCATAATCTTTATAAACACTTCTCTCTATATCACAGTAAAACCAATTAGATAATTCTACTTGCTCAAATATATCACATCTTGAAAAATCAATATCCCATTTTTTAATAAATAACACATTATCCATAAAATCAGATAGATTATTAATTTTTGATGCATTTAATGCAAATTCTTCATCTACTTGAAATACTTTATCGTAAATCTCAAAATGTCCTATACTTTCTCCTCCACCAATTGTATTAATTGCTATGTGAATAGTGTATATTTGTTCGTCTTGTTTGATGAATGAATTAGTTTTTGAATCATAAATAAATTTATTCATTTCTGCTTTATTAATTAATCTTTGTTTTTTATTATCTAATTCTATTAATTCAATATTATAATCGTTTATATCCATTGATTTCAATTACTCTCCTTTCATTCTCCCATTTTCCCACTATATTTTCCATACCAATCCCACAATTCCAATACAGAATATCTTTTATGCAAATCATCAATCCATTTCTTATATCCTTTACTATAATCTTTTATTTCCATTACCTCACTCCAATTACTTAACCAAGTTGAATGTAATTTATTAGGTATATTACACCATCTCAATGTTTGAATAATATTTGTATTACTCTCAATTCCAACAATAGTTAACATATTGCTTTTAATTTTTGATACTCTATCATCTTTATATATTGTAGGATCAAATTCAATTTCAAATATAATTCCTTTGTTGTGTTTGTATTTGATTAATGCTAAAAGATAATTTCCTTCTTGAATAAATTTAGTTTCTATTATTTCTGTTTTAAGTATTTTTATTTCTTCTGGTGTGATATTATCGAGATAAATATTTAAAAATAAATCTCCATTTTGATTACATTCTAAAATACTTGCAGTTTGATTTTTCATATTCCTACCTGTGAATAGTGTATATGGTGTGCCTACTTTTAGTGCTGTAAAATATTTTTGATTATTATCTGACATTTATATACCTTCTTTCTTAGAGTTATGTATGATTATTTTACTATAAGATAGGTATAATATCAATGAAAAATGATTTCTGCATAAAACCTCGATTTCATGCTGATTTTTGAAAACCAAACTTTGTTTTTCTTCTGTTTTCTTGCGTATACTTTGATTTTCATGTTAAGATTTGTTAAATTAATGTTAAGATAGTGTTAATGTGATTTGGAAGAGATAATTTTGATTAATGTGAGTGTTAATATGGTGATTGTGATAAATATTATGGATAAATTATCTCTTCCATTAAATATAGTATAATTGTTTGTTGGATAATTGTCAACAATTATTTTTATGTATTGTTAGGATTTTAATTATGCAACATCTAATAATTCAACTAAGAATGTTTGTTTATGTGATACTCCACTTCTATGAATTGCATCATTAATTGCTTTTGCTTGACCAATTAAAGCACATTCTATTTCTGATCTAGTTAATAATGTATATACTAATTCTTTTGTTCTCATATCTGGTGGAGTAGAATAATCTATTGCTCCTATTATTACTTTACTACTACTGCCTTGATACTTATGGATCGTACTTGAGTACCCTAGCACTATATTTTCTTTTAATGTGCTATAATCAAAAATTATTCTATCGTCTACAATAGGGAAATATATAATAGCAGAATTATTCCATGTATTAATAGTTTCTATTATTCCTATCCATCCATTATAAACGTATGTTTCTTCACCTTTAGTATTAAATAGTTTATAATTATTTTTTATATTCATTACTTTATCACCAGTTCTTAAAGTAAAAAATTTGTCTTTGTCAACTTTAATTTTTAATTCTAACTTATTTTTATTTGGAGGATTGTATATTTCTTGGATATCTGTGTTTAAATTAAATACACATGCATCTCCTCTTTCTTTTACAGGAACTAAAACTTGAATATCCATAATATCATTAATTATATTGCTATTCCAATAATTTTTGAAATGTTCAATTACATCTTCTCTTATTTTATCTTTATTTTGATGGATAGAAAAATGCATATCTTGCAATTCACCTATAGTTAATTTACCAGCAAAATCATTATCAAATATCAATTCTCCTTTTCTAACACTATGAGCACCTACAATAATACCTGATTTTTTTGCTTGTCTATGTATTTCTGTTAATTCAATAGTTTTAATAAAATCTGAATAATATAAATCTTTTGCCAAATTCATACATCCGATCGATTCAAGCTGTCCTAAATCTCCTAATACAATTAATTTTGCACCAGTTTTAATTGCCTCTATTAATGATAAGAATATTTCTCCACCCACTAATGAAATTTCATCAAGAATTATAATATCATATGGTAATTTATTTTTTCTATTGAATCGAAATCCTTTTCCTGGTTTAAATCCTAGCAAGCGATGGATTGTACTTCCTTCTTCACCTGTAATCTCTTGCATTCTTGCTCCTGCTCTGCCAGCTAAAGCACATTGAGTAAAAGAATATTTACCTTCATAACATCTTAATGCTTGCAACGCACCTGTAAGAACACTCGATTTACCACTATTGCCTGTTACAAATATTTTATTATTTCTTCTTAATATCAACATTCCTGAAGATACAGTGAAACAATATTTAAATCCATCTATTGTTTTATATTTTAATATAGGTGTTTTTGTAGATTTATCTCTTTTATCTATGCATAAACCAATTAAATTTCTTTTTGTAAAACATACTTTATAATCAATTGATTTTCTAGTATATATTTTACCAGCAGTTTTATATTCTTGATTTAATCTATCTTGAATTTGGATTGTTGATTTATAACCACAAACTACTCCAACAAATTGAATAAAGTCTGCATCAGATTTTATTGAAGTAAACCACTCGTTTTTTTCTTTAAATCTTCCATCCCAATAAAATATTTCATCATAGATAATTTCAAATTGTTCCTTACTGCAATTATACCATTTATCTGTAAATGTTTTTTCATTATCTAAATATGTAAATTTGTATCTTTTATATCCTTCAGTTCCTTTGACCAAATCATATTCTATATTATTTTTCTTAAGTAAATATTCAATCCTATCTTTCTTCCTTTGTTTTTTTACATTTATATAGCAAATTGAAGGATTAAAACTACTAAAACTTCCATCTGCTTTTATTGCTACTTTTAATCGTATTTCCCATTCACTATAAGGTAATCCTTTCCCCTCATAATTAAAAGTAGTGATAAATCTACCTTTAAAACCTGCTTTCTCATGATTTTCTCTAACTTCCTTAAATGTCTTATGATATAAATTATTTTTTGATGTTATGTAATATACATTATGTTCATCTGATAAACATTGATCTAATCCATACTTCGTTTCAAAATGCCATAAGTATTCAGAAGGATATTTATGATATTCTAATGGATTAACCAATTCGGAGCTTCCATCTTTATTATATTGCAACACCTTATCATTATTTTTATAATCTGATATTTTTACCCATTCTGTACCATTGAAATATTCAGTGTCACAATCTACACATCCACCTTCACCAGTAATAAATACCAATTGTTCATTTAAACATTCTTCAATACCTTCTCTTTGTTCAGATGTAAATTTCCATCCTTGTTTTAATTCTTGATTTTTAACTACTTCTTGCCAATCAATAAATTCAAATTCATTTTTAGCATTCCCTATTCTTTTCAATTCTTTAGCAACTTCATTTTCCAAATTCCAATATTTCTTTAGATACACTCTTCTTTGTGTTTTCTTTTCATTTTTCTCCATAATTATTATATTTTGTTTCTCTAATTCTTCAATTGCTACTCCAATATTAGTAGTTTTATTTCCTTCTTCATCTTTATAAACTTCAACAATATTGTCCATGCCATCGAATTCATCAAATATATATGCAGATAATTCTCCAGCAGTAATAAATGAATTTCCTTTTTCTCCTAATTCATTTAATAAATAATTAATATACCCTTTTATTCTTTCAGGACATTTTTCATTCATACCATTTTTCAAAGCAATTTTATCAGCGGTTTTAAAGCCTATTCCCTCGATATCAAAACTTAATTGATATGGATTTTCTTTTACTATTTTAATTATTTTATTTGGATTACTATATCTCTTAATTAATCTTTGAATAAAGTTAGGAGTTAAACCCAATTCATCTAATTCTAAATAAACATTACAATAATCCTTACTTTTTTCATATCTTTTTATAATTGTTTCGCTAATATAATCACCAATACCATGTACTTTTTTCAAAGATTCGACATCATGATTTTGAATAGTTTCTAAAGGGTTTTTTAAAACTTTAAACATTTCAGCTATTTGACCAGTTGTAAGAAATGTTTTTAAAAATGCTTTTTGATTCCCTACATTGGACAAATCTAATATTTCTCCAATAAAAATAAGTTGATATTGTTTTCCATATTGAGAATGTTCAATTTCTTTTGCTAATATAGTATAAGTTTTTAAACTATCTATTTCTTCATCATACCCACCAGTTACAGTAATACAATCATTTTTATCAGTAATTGGCTCTCCGTCAATTACATTTGAAATAGACCATTTAACAATTCCATAATTATCATCTCCCTTCCCCAATATAATAGGGTATTTAGGGAAGAGAGTAAATTCATGTCTTGCTTCAACTTTTATTATTCCATTACCATTATCATTCGATTTCATCTACATTTACCCTTTCAGTTTGTAATATTAAATCACCTTGTTCATCAATCTCTTTAATTAATTGCAATGTATGTCTATATGCTGAATCAATATATTTTTTAGGAACAAATTGATCGTCCCTTCTATAGCCTGTAACTAATAATTTATTACCTCTTGAAAACCATGATTTTTCTAATACTGTTTTCTTTGTATCTCCTTCAAAGGTATGTGAAATTTGCTTATCATAAAATCCAAATTGTCCTTTATATAATTTTATTGTTGTGATACCTGTAGGAGTTAATAATGTTACTGTATGCTTAGTTTTATTTTTATCTAATACTGTTCCACATATTCTACAAAGTTTAAATCTTGGTCTTTCTAACCCTTTATATATGTATTTTTCAGTAACTATAGGTACTCTTGGTAAATCTTCATATATGCTAATTAAATATTTTTCTTTATTAATATGAGATAATTCATGCTCATGATAGTAATAACTTAATGCATCCATTTCCCATTTAGATATTGTACCATCTACTTTTTCATTCCATAGAGTATTGAATCTATATTCATTTACTATATTAATTAACTTCTTATTGTCCAATATATATTCTTTAAATTTTGCTATTAGTTTATTGTATTCTCTATCTAAACTACCTTTTTTAACTAAAATACTACCATTTTCATCATATTCATAATCTTTATTTTCTATCATATTAGTTTCAAAATGTTGAAGAAAGAATGACTCTGCTAATCTATCTAATATGAAGAATTTAGTTGAATCACTTTTACCAGTTTGTTTTACAAAGAATTTTTTTAAATATATATATTTTCTAAATTTATATAGTCTTAATTCAAATTCAATTTGCTCTTTAGTAAGTAAGTTTAATTCTTTTAAAGTTTCTATATTTCCCATACTTAAAGTAGTTAATGGGATAGATATTTTTTCAATGAATAATTTCATTATATCAATTCTATCCATATTTAATAATTCATCAAATGCTCCTGCTTTAATTAAAGTTATTATAGCACTATCACCAAACTTGTTTTCTTCTTCCGCATTTTTATATTTATTCATTTTATCTAAAAAATTATCTAAATTTTCATATGGTCTATTATCAATTATTGCCTTTGCTATTGTATCTCCTATGCCACAAATTCCTTTTAATCCAAATATAATTTGATTATTTTCTACATCTGGTTTAAATCCAAAAGTAGCAGTATTTATATTAGGAAGTGCCACTTTAATTCCTTTATATTGAATATCACCTATTGCTTTAGCAATTTTACCATAATTTGTACTCTTATCACTATCTTCATCATCTGCTCCTGCATTTACCGTAAGGCATGCAGTATTCCAATAAATAGGCGAATAATTCTGATATAAATATAATTCTTGCAATGCTATAAATGTATATGCTATGCAATGTAAAATTGAGAATGCATAACCTTTTTGCCTAGTTACTTGCACTTCCCATATGTAATTTAAAGTATTAATATTAATATTATACTTTTTACCTTTCTCATAAAACATTACTCTTGTTTCTTCAAAAACAGATTCAGACTTTTTACCAATAGCTTTCCTTAATTTATGACTATCATTTACTGTAAAATTTGTTAATTCTGGTATTCTTACTAATGCCATAATCGCTTCTTGAGTGTCTGCAACAAATTTAAAATCTCCTAATACTTTTTCAAGTATTTTTTGATCTTTTTTAGGTACTTTATATTCATCCATCTCTTTATACGCTTCATTAATATCATTTTTAAATCTCACATATGTTTCAGTAGGTGATTCTATCGCCCCAAATTGCTGTTGTAATCTCATTAGTGAGTTGGTTTGTGCTAATTCAATCATAGATTGAGGTTTAACTTTTGAAAGTGCGTCAACAGATATTTCTGTATCAAACTGAAATAAATCTATAATTTCATTATTTCCTACTAATTCCCAAGTTTTTTCTGTATTATATTTCATAGTCATAGGATTTATATAATCATTATATGTGTCTTTTAATGTTTCTCCTTGCTCTATTAAATTATCTTTAATTAAAAAATCTAATGTTTTTCTTATTTTAGTTAATGCTTTAGTTGTGAGAAGATCATATTTAACTAAGCAATATTCTTCTGAATCATGTAAATCCCATTGGCTAGTTCTAACTAATTTAGCACTTCTCATAATAGCATTATATTTATGAAAATTATCATTTACAATAAATACACCAGCAGCATGTATGCTTCTATTAATAATTAAATCTTCTACAAGCAATGCAGTTTCTAATAATTTATCATGTTTATCAACTTCATTTTTAAACTCCTTAACAGGTGGTCTATTTTTATCTTCATTACCATAATAAGTATCATTTAAAGACCATACGAATCCTCTTTCTATTGGAATCATAGAGGACATCATTTGTGCTGTATCTGTGTCTATTTTTATTCCTCTACATGCAGTTTGTATTGCTGCTTTTGCTGAAAGTGTAGTATAAGTACAACAATTTACTACATCTCCACCTATACTATTAAAATAATTCTTAACAGCATTGAATATTTGTTCTCTCTTATCACTTTGGGAATCTACATCTATATCAGCTAACTCAGCACGTTCTTCTGTAATAAATCTATAGAATGGCATATCTACTGGCATTTTTAAAGGATTGATTTGTGATATTTCAAGAAGATAGCTAATAATACTAGAAACTACACTACCTCTTCCGACACCAACAATACTATCTCCTTCATTCCATATAATATCTATTATTTTAGCAACAGTAATAAAATAACCAT
>Ga0209000_1001334_pt1 | contig 16151 bp, 6 predicted proteins | sample RifGroD2_FD_183998 | JGI IMG/M metagenome (GOLD analysis project Ga0209000, IMG submission 183998) | Groundwater microbial communities from Rifle, Colorado, USA - Groundwater D2 (SPAdes) (version 2) | ecosystem: Environmental > Aquatic > Deep subsurface > Groundwater | place: Rifle, Colorado...
TTCGAATTTATTTCTTCTATCTTAGACTTTTTAATATCATTTAAGTTAATTAAAATATCAGATTCAGATAAAGGAGTATAGATTGGAATTCTATCCCTAATTTTATAATTTAATTTATTGTTTTTAACATGTGCATATTCAGTATCATCAAGATATAATGCAGTTGTTCCTTCTGGTATATAACTAATTTCATCATCTTTTCCTTCAATTGAATCACCTCCACAAAAAGAAGTGATATTACCATTTGAGTCATAAAATAGATACATTAGCTTAATCACTTCCTTTTATTATGTTGGAGGTTTAATTATTAAATCTGCTCTATATAGTTTACAAGTGTATCCAGATGTATTTGCCATAAAACCTACTGCTAATTTATCTCCTGCTGCCAATGAAATCCATTGCGATCTTACTTTTGTTGGAGATGTATTATTAGTTAATACGTATGCACTATTGTAAACATCGCCATTACTAGCAATTCTTAATAGAGTTGCACTGGCATAATCACCTATTCCACTACTACTTAAATTTGCCTCAAGTGCAAATAATGTTCCAGTAACCCAATATGAACTAACCGTATGAAGAATATTTGAAGATGTTAATTCATTTATATTATCTACTGTATTTGTGCCCATTCTAACTACTTTATCTTGATCATATTCACTTGTGCTAACATAAGAATTATGAGCAGGGTAATATAACGGAATATAAATTTCATCTACAGTTGTACCAGTTGGTAAATTATCTGCATATGTCTTTGCAGAAGAAGCAATAAATTGTAACAATACATCTTTTGCACTATAATAATTATTAAATGTATTATTAAATGTATCTCTATATATATCTGTAGTTGTAGTCAAGTCACCTAATATATTAGGATAAAGATATGAATATAAAGCATCATAAGAGGCAATATATGCATTATACAGTGATGTCATTGTTGCTGATGGATACAATAATACTTGCGAACCAGATGATGCTAAATTTGTCTTTTCAACAAATATAGAATCCCATATTGGCTTTAAAATTTGCACCTTTTCACTTTTTGTTATTTTATTATTATTAGCTATATCAGCTAAATCTTCTAATGCAGAAGTAGCATCAATTTGAGCTTTATTAACTAATGACTTAGTAATATTTGCTGTAACATCATCAGTATATTCAGTATAATAAATCCAATCAGAATCAACATAACTTCCAGTTAATCTCTCAACTATACAAATCTTAAAATCGCCATTAGATTGCTGTCTCCATAAATCTTGAACATTATAAGGAGGCTGAGGAGTCCCAACAAATATTCTCAGTTCTGAATCTATCGATCCTTGTGATTTTGAAGCATCAGACAACACTTTAATAACATCAACATTATCAATTAAATCCCATTGATAAACACCTAATGTATATGAAAATCTATAAGCATTTCCTTCAATCACATCATAAAATAAATTACCTACATGATAACCTTTAATTGTCGTTGTAGTCCATAAACTGCTTGGTAAATTAGTCAATAATGGAGTATATCCATAAAAATAACATTCAATCTTATTATCTACACTTTGACTTTGAAAATTAGTATTATCTGCATTATATAAAGTATCAGCAAATAATTTTAATGATGTTGCTATAATTGCATTTGGTTTAGAATTATCAATTTCTAAAGTTGATAATTTTGCTATGAGTATTTTCTTTGTGGAATTTAAACTATCATATAATGTTTGAATAATACCTATTTGTGGTGCAGTAATTGCTTTAGGCACTAATAAGTTAATCCAATTGTTTAATTCTAATTGCAATGAATTTAAAGCAGTTTGATAATTTGTCTTCTCATTAGGACTTATATCGCTTAATCCTAATTTAGTAGCAAGATCAATTAATGGTTTAGATTCTTCAACTACTAAAGCTAAATCAGTTCCAAGTATAATAGAATCTGCTACACTTATTGTAAATGTGCTAAATGAACTAGTTATTTTTAATCCTAATGCAATAATTGATTCTGCTAGTCCTGATATTGATTCTCCGATGTAATCTCTTGCAATAACCATTAATTCTTCAAGTAATGTAATTTTATTATCATAATATAGTTTGAAATAATTAATAAAAGTAGCACCTACAATTGTAGAACTTGAAGTTAAATCAGCTAATATAGGACTAATATAAACACTTAAATTAGAATACGCTGTTTGATAATTTGATAACAGTGTAGCAATAGTAGGATAAGTAGTATTATTCCAATAGTCTGCTTGCATTTCTACTGTATTTTTTTCACTTACAATTGCATCCCAATAACTTTTAACAACTTTCTTTTCTTTTGATGTAACAGTTGTATTACTTGCAACTTTTGTAATATCCACCATAACTATATCTCTGTTTGCTTTTGCTACTTGAACTGCTAAAGTTGCTTCTGCTGAAATTAATGTAGCTCCAACAGCAATTCCTTGAGGTGTGCCATCTACTATTTTTGTATTTATATCTGCATATGGTGATTTTTTACCACTGTCATAAAATACTTCTAATGCAGTTCCTTTGAATAATTTAGGTATTCCAATAAAAGCAAAAGGGAATCTACCTGTTCCTGTGTCTGTTCCAGTTCCTCCACATCTAATCATTGCATTTAATAGATTTTGATTCCATCCAATTGAATTATAAGAGGTCAAAGTAACAATTACAGTATCATCTAATGAATTTAATTTTGTTGCTAATAAATCTCTATCTCCATCATTAGTATACGTGTCATAAATATGAGTATGTTCAGTTATTACAGATAAATCTTCTCGACTAATGACTGTAAGTAATAGACCAGTACCAGAATCATCACTTGCATCAATGTTCTTTTTATTGATCTTAAATATTCTACTTTTATTAGATTGATTGCCTCCTGTACCTCTTATTGATAATTCTCCATCAACAGAATATTCAGCAGTAAGTAAATTTATTGCATTTTGCAATGCCAATTTTGTGCTCATAACTAATTTAAATTTATTAAGGAAAGTTGTTCTTTGCTTGGATGTTATTTTTAATCCTTTACCTGCATAACTTGTTAATGGTAATCCTACCCATTTTGCTAGTTCAACCTGTAATCCATCGACACCACATGATGCAACAGTTCCAGTTAGTGAATTTTGATATTTGCTTATTAAATCAGGTGAAACAGTTAAAGTATTTGCAATTTTAATTACATCTTCACTTTCTGCAAGAATTTTATCAAAAGATGCTTTTAAAGATACAGATTCGTCATAAGTAATATAATTATCTTTCGCAAATGTAGTAATATCAGTTTGCATAGCAATAATAGCAACACTTACTTCAAATAATTGTTGATCTACAAGAGTTAATTCATTATCTATTTGTACTTGAGTAATTAATGCAGTTAATATATCTTTTTTTGTTTCTGCTATTTTAAGTTTTTTGTTTATATCGACTCCTATTGATGGTTTAATAATTTTAATTGGATAATCTAAGGAATCTTGATTTAACCAGTCATTGACTGAATTTAATGCAGTTACAATTGCACCACTAGGAGTAGTTCCAACCTTAAAATAATCATTTTTTGCATTATCTAATTTATCATATAATATATTGTCATCACCTATTATTACAAGTAATCCATCAGCAATAGCAATAATATCACCAGATTCATCTTGTACTGCTGTTTTTAATAATTCTAATGCATCAGATTGTTCTTCTGTAATTTCTTTTGCATTAATATATACATTTACTTGAATTTGAAAATCACTTAATGCTGTATTTAATTCTGCAATTTGTGATTCTACATATCTTTTACCGTCATCTTGACGAGCTTTAGCCATTGCATTATTTAGAATAGATTTTTTATCTTCTACATCTTGAAATAAATCTCTGATTTTTATCCTTTCATCTTCTGGACTAGAATCACAAATAATCGCGATTGGATAAATTAATGGAGGTACTGTTGGCCCTATCCATTCTGATATTAGATATGTTTCTAAAGCAGTTAAAGCATTTTGAAAATTAGTTTTTTCATTTACTTCTGGTAAATCAGCAAATTCAAGCATAGTTGCAACATCAATTATATTTTCTGATTCTGCAATTACTTTATCGAGTGCCAACTTCAGAGACTTTGCTTCTATGGCTGTTATAAATCCGTCACTTCCAAATCTAGTTAGGTCTATTTCTAGATTTAAGAGAGAACCATTTAATTCTTCAATTTGTTGGTCTACATATTCTGTAGCTGTGATTAAAGATTCATTCCATTTAAGTTTATTAGAATCAATTATTTCAATATATGTATCAGTACGATACAAAAAATCTGCAATTTTATCTCTGGCAGATTTACTTTTTTTTATATCTGAAATGGTTAATTTTATTTCTTTATTCTCAAAATTAAAACTAGCTTTTGTTATTGAAGCTACAACATCGATCCCTAATTGTTCTTGTATAATTGCAACTGTATTGCCAACAACAATTTTCTTATGATTGCGTTGTTCACTAATTACCTCTAAGAAGTTCACGATGTTAATTTCTATTAAAGGTTGAGGGATTTTACGGTCGTTTAACTCATCTATAGCTACAAAATAAAGGTCTGTATCAAGTGTACAACTCTCATTTGTATATTCACCATCTATTTCAAATTTAATTTTTTCTTCTAATAATTCTGGTGTAAAATAATTAGACTCCGACAAGTCGCTTTGTAAATTATCAATATCAATATCTACTAATGCAATTTGTGCATTTATTGCATCTATTTCTAACTGTTTTGCATCTATCAATATTTGTTGTGCTACTTTTCCAGCAACTAAAGTCGTTGTGCTTTGTCCGTTATTTTTAGCAGTTTCAATATTATCATTTATTAAGGCCATTGCATCAGTTAATATTTTCATTTCATTATTTAAAGTTGTTAATGTTATTTGCAATGCGGATAATTGTGCTAGTAAATCAGTATGAACTAATGCACTTTGAGTTAATGCTATCTTATAATCTAAAATAGCATTACATAAATTATCACTCATCCAATCGCTATGACTGGTAATATTACCTAGTTCATCCCTAATAAATGGATAGAGAAAATAACTATAATCTTCAAGGAATGGAGTATTGATTGGATTGACTCGTTGAATTGACAGTCCATCTTTACCATATACACTTAATCTTGTACAAAAATCTTCATCATCTTCAGTTTGAGTAATTGTGCGGAGGTAATTCTTGTTTGTTAATCTTAATCCATCATTTATTCCAAATTCATCTGTTTCATAAAAATTAACCACTCTATTTTGTGTGTCATATTGAGCAAGAATTTTAAATTTGTCAGATATTTGATTATTTATAAACTCTAATTTTGTTCCAGTAATACTCTCAAACGTTCTATATACAGTATCCATGGAAGTTGGAATATTTCCTAGCGTCCATCCTGTCCCTTTAAGAATTCCATCTGTAGTTACAGAAGTAGTAATTTCACCAACAGTTACATCTCTTGTAAATTCATTCATTACTTCAGATAATTTAACAGCACTCATATTTAGATTGCGAATTCTCTTATAATTTAATTCATTTTCTAAAGACACACAATTAACTTCTAAATAATCAGAATCATCATCTGACGTAGGAACTGGACTGGTAATTACAAACCATTGAATATAATCACCTAGAATAAATTTGATCAAATAACGATTGCGTAATAAATCAACATGAGGATTACGAACTAATTGATGATGTTTAGTAATATAATATGGCAAAGAAAATGATAATGTATCTAAGTCATCTATATTTATTTCTAGATTAGGAAAATATTCCTCTGGAAGATTCGCAATTTTTACTTTATTCGGCTTATAAAGAGACAATTTTGGAGTTTGAAGTTTTAATGATAAATCTATATCATTATACATTTATTATTTCTCCTTTCGAGAATTAAATTTTAATTATAATAATTTGAATTGATATTTAAATTGAATTTTACAAGTTCCAACAATTTGGATGTTATTTACTCCTCGCTTCATATTGAGAAATATTCCATTATGGTTATCATATCTGTAAGTATCTGGAATTGAAGTTGAAATATCTTGATGTTCATTATCAATTAATAATTCTTCATTTGAAGTTAACGATGTTAAAGTGAATGTTTCACCTCCATTAGAATTATTAATTATTGATATATTACCGTCATTTATTTTAGTTAAATAGAGAATAGGTTGGCAATCTAAATCTCCTAAATTTTCAAAAGTTATTGTAGTGGAAACAGGATTTGTGGAAAGATTATATTGTTCAGAAACATATATGGGCGAGTATTTACAATTATCGATATTTCTAAAGGAAATATTTATATAGCCCTGTTTTAGAGAATTATGTACTAAATCTACAGAACCATTTGCAATTGTGTAATATTTTATATCTGGATTATCGCTAAAAGACATTTCTTTGTAATAATCTTGACATAGCCAACGGGCAGTTGCTCTCAATTTGTCATTGTCCCACGTATCTACAAAAGCAAATTGAAGAGATAGAACAATTGGTTTTCTAATTATACCCTGAAAAAATGGACGATCATTATATCTTGTTGAGACTTCTTTTATTTCTGATTCGGCAAAAAATGTTTCTGATTGAAGACCACTTTTATCTACAGAACAGTTAATTATACCCATATCTTGACTTGAAATTCCATCATACATAAAATAAAGCGATTCAACTATTGGCATTATTTTTCACCTTCAATCAAATTATAATTTTTAATAAAATCATTAAGTTGTTCCAATGTATTATTATATTTCCCATATATACTATGAAATTTTGCATGTGTTTTTTTAGTAAAACAAACTCCAAATCCGAAAACATAATGTAATTCTAGAAACTTCGATTCTATTAATTTTAAATTATCTTCTGTGTAATCTCCTATATTTTTATTTATTGGTAAATTCAACTCTTTTAAAGTAACTAGTAAGATATCACTAAAATTATGAATATGATGAAGTTCTTCAAATATTTTACCTGTTATCACACATTTATAATTATTATGCTTTATACTATCCAGGTACCAAGAAGATTTATAAAGAAATTGCCTTAAATAATTTGATAATGCAGTTATACCACCTTTCCATCCAACACTGTTCTCACCAGTTAGCCTCACAATACCACAATAATAACAACCACCATTACCTTGTATCAGATTAGTTAAAGATATATTCTGGATATGTTCTGGATGTAAATTACAAATATATCTCATTTTAGTAGACATATTTATATATTCTTCTTCAATTAATTTATAATTACGTTTTTCGAATTCGATCTTAGCATCACACATTGTATGTCTTTGAATATTACTCATTGCTGCTTTAATGCGACCACAAATCTTACAACCATTGCCACTATAAATACTAGAATAAGTTTTAGTTTGAATTATATCTTGATGAATATTGCATATACACTTCATTGGTGTATTAGCATTAATATATGTATCTAATAAAGTTAATCCATTTTTATAAAATTCATTTTCAATAAATTCTTGAGAGTGACGTGAAAAGTTGGCAATTCTTTCTTTTGTACAATAATGACAACCATATCCTAATTTAAGATTATTAAATGTAATATATTGAGGTTTTTCATTTTTATGAATGGGGCAAATAAATTCAACAGGCACATCACATCTTTGATATTCTCCAATTAAAATTAAATCACGTTTTTTAAATTCTTCACTAATAATTTCTTGAGAAAAAGTTTTAGATATTCTTTTCTTTTCTATTACTTCTGGTAATTTATTTGTAGATTCTACTCCGAACTGTATTAAATTAGATTCCTTTTGTTTTTTAGGTATGCAATCTATACAGCAATCTTTATTTATTACAAATTTATTTTCATTTTGTTTTAAATGTGAACTATATATTTTATAATCTACTTTTTCACAATAATCGCATTGCACCATTACTCTTTTTGTACATCCGAATGATAAATCTTCAACTTTAACAAGAAAAGGATCTTTATATTTTGTAAAAATATACCCTTTGGATTCATAATATTCTTTAGATTTGGCATTCCATTTTAATACAGTATGTGTGGTTAATAACATTTATCTTCAACCTCCTCAAATTATTGACATTACCTCAAAATTTACATAGAAAAAGAGCAGAGTGCTTGAGGAACACTTTTCATTGGTTTATAACTCCAATATATCTGCTCTTAAAAATTTCTTATTTAATTAAATGCATAATAAAGTAGAGAGATTTTACTTGACTTCTCTCTGTTTTATCATTTATTTTTTCCTAATCTTATTTAAGTCTTTATACACAAAATCTGCTGCCTGTTGCAAATCTTTTTTTGATAGTCCGTTTTTACCAGCAGTAACATTAAATGTAATATTTGGTTGTATTACTGTAGTTGTAGCAATATTATTTGCCAATTCTGGCATTTTAAATGACTGTAATGATATATTTGGCAAAATAGATGGCATATTTTTAATTAAATCAGTTAATGAACCATTATTAATAGTTCCATTAGCATAAGATGGGATATTCAATAATTTAGCTTTACTTATTAATTGTTCTGTTAAATTATGTGGAACAACTTCAGTACCTTTTTCTAGATTCATAATTTCAGGACCATTATTTCCACTAAGGAATGGTCTACTATTAGGAGGAATTATTAATTCTCGACCCTCTTCTGAAGTCTTTGCTGGCCCTCCTTTATGGAAGGAAGTCCCTGATGCATAGTTAGGAAATGCATCAAGTTCATTTGCAGCAGATTTTATCTGTTTTATTGTATTGATTATCGCTTGAAAACTTGTGTCAATTTTACCAGCTTGAGTTGTTAGTGTAGTAGTAAATTCATCAGCAAAGATATTAAGACTTTCTTTAATTCCTGTAATATTCCCATCGAGAATTTCTTGAACCTTTGTTAACCAAATTTCGTCATTTAACATAAGCTCGTTAAATGCTGTTTCAATATCAGTTTTTTGATCTTCTAATGATTGCTTCTTTGCCTCATATGCATCATTTTCGGATTGCTTTTTTGCTTCTAACTCTTTTTTAATAGCATCTAAAGCATCTTGTAAATTTTGTTTACGAAGATCATTAGTATGAGTATTTTGCATATCATCAATTGATGATTGCTTTTCTAATAGCTGTTTTTGTAACTCTGATAATTTTTTTTTCCCTTCATAAGATGTATCATTTTTATAGATATTTATTTGATCTTGAATATCTTGTGCATCAGTTTGAGCAGTATTTAGATCCTTTGTATAATTTTCAGCATTTGCAAGACGATCAATAGCATCAATTTGTTTATTTATTGAATCTTCTCTGGCCTTTTCTTCACTGTCAATATCATCTAAAACTTGCTGATGTCTTCTATCTTCGGATCTCATTTCCACATCTATTACTGCTAAATCAATTTCTTTTTTTATTTTTGCTGCATCTTTTAAAGTTTGAACTATATCATTAGCATAATCTTGCAATGATTTTTGATTCTGATTAAGAGTGAGTTTTAAATTTGCCATTTCATCATTTAATGCTTTTTGAGATTCAGTAGTTAAATCTGTTGCTTTTAATAAATGACCAATGGTAACAATCTCATTAAAAATTGCATCTTCTTTTTCTTTTAATATAGAAATTTGCTTTGCTTGTTCTTTTGAATATTCTTGAGATGACTTATCATATAAATCCATTGCAGATTTAGATAAATTAATTTTTTTATCTAAATCGGTCATTGATTGTTCAAATTTCTCAATTTCAATTTGAACTAAAGAATTTTTTAGTGCTTTGGACGCTTCCGCATTTTCATCCGTTAATTTTTTATTATCCATCCAAGCATTGCGAAGTAATTGGAGCGATTTAAATGTTTCATCCATTATTTTCCTAGTATCTTCTGACGCTCTATTTTTCTCTTCTATGAAAGATGCAGATTCTTGATTATCTGAACCAGTGAACCATCTATCACTGACATTTCCAAATTGAGGTGATGCAGTTGAAATAGCAGAATCTTTGAGTGCATTTATTTTTGAACGTGCTGATTGGAGTAGGGATAGTTCTTGAGCTTGTGATGTGATTAGGGAATTAGTAAGTTCGAGAGTTTTTGCATAATCTTTTTGAGATTGTGCTTGGGATAGGTCTTTTTGGATTGAGTCTGATTTGGCTTTTTGGAGGAGATATTCTTGTTCTATTTGATTTATAAGGGCTTGAGTTGTTGATTCGATGGAGAGTTCTTTTTCTTCTTTATCCTTTTTAGAATCATGTTTAGACATCCCAAGTTTAGAAAAATCAATACCAGAACCAGTCATTGCAATTTCGTCAAATGTTTTCTTAATTCTGTCGGTTTGAGCTTGTTGATCTGATAAAACCTTACTAAGTTCTTTACTAGCGTCTGATATTCTAGGTAAAGAAACATTATCTTCATATACAACGTCATCTCTTAATCCTTTATATAAATCAAGAGATGATTGCTCTGTTATATTTTGTACTTTTGCTGATTGGACAGCACCATAATATTTAGACCATGCTTTCGCTAGTTCAGATATTACAGCATTGTCAACTTGCAATTTTGCCATTGCTAAATTTTCATATTTATCTAATTCTTCAAGTCCTAGTTCATGAAGTTTATCAACTAAATCTGCATTATTTTTAACCTTATTATCATAAAATTCATCATCTTTCATCATCATTGAGACATACGCATTTTCTGCTGTTTCTTGTTGCTCTTTAATTATTTTAGTTAATTCTTGATGAACGGCTTTTTCATCACCAAGAATAGGAATTAAACTTTTATGTTTTTCAGCGAGTTTAACTAATGTGTCTAAGGAAAAAGAACCGCTTTCTGTGTATTCGTCCAGAGCTGATTGAATTTCTGTAATAGTAGACGCTGATTTAGACATTGTTTCTTGGAAAGATTTGATAGACTCTTCCATGTCGTTAACTTCTTTTATTATCTTTGGAGCATTTTCTAATTTTATAGCATTATTAAAATATTTAATAATTTTAGTTACTATATCTGCCTCAACACCATATTTATTTAAAGCAGATTCCATATCTTTAATATCTTCTTTTGCTTTTTCTGATGTAGTTCCTTTGGCAATATCTTCAGATATTCTCTTAAATACTTCTGACACATCTGATTTACTAAAAACATCCATAACTGATGCTAAATCACTAAATCCTTTTTCAGAATCAAAAGTAGCTTTTGATAAATTATTAATTAAGCTTTGACTTAATTTATTTGCAGATTCTCTTGATTGGTCAAAAGCATATGCTTCTTTGGATAATTCTTGTTGTATTTCACTACTTTCACCTGTTAATTTGGCTTTTTCAGTATATAATTCTGCTAAAGTCTTTTTATATGACTCTATTCTTTTATTATCTATAGTTATCCCTATTACATCATCAGGATTGGCATTATCATAACTCTCCAAGTTAGCAATCTTATCATTTTGCTTTGTAATTTCAGCATTAATTTCTTTAATTCTAGTTTGTTTGGTTAATATTTCATCATATTGATCTTTACCCATAGATTCAAATTTAGATGCTAATTCTTGTTGTTGAACAATTAATAAATCTTTTTTCGCTTGAGTTAATTGTTTGACATATTCTATATCAACTTCAATAGCTTTGCCTTCTGAATCTAGTTGAATTACAGAATTTTCAAAGAGAGTAGATAATTTTGCTGTTGTTGTTGCTAATTCTTCCTTCTCTTCAGTAGTCTTGCCTATTTTATCAAATAATTCTTCATATGAGGATATAAGAGAAGGAAGTTCAGAAGTTTCTTGTTTTAGTTGAAAAATGCTCTGAGTTAAATCATTAAATGCTTGTTTTTGTTCTTCTGATTTATGACTCAAATTACTAAAATATGAAACCGCCTTCATTATTGCGAAAGATAATCCAAGTGTTAGTGCTGCGTTCATCAAACCAGCAGAAATTGCCGCCCCATTGAATGCTACTCCTAACATACCAACTGCCCCTCTAAGGCCGCCCATTAGTGAACCATTTAGAGCAATCATTTGTGGAAGTCTTCCTAAAATATTTCCAAGATTCCCAAAACTGGTTGCCAAAGCTGTTACTAGGGTGGTTGTAACCATCTTACCTTTAAACATAGAAAAAACAAGAGCAACGGTTGTTAATAAAACTGGCAATAACCCAACCTTTGTGGCAAAAAAACTAAATCCTTCTGCTAAAGACGTTACGCCCGAAAGTAAAGAATTCATCCCTTGCGACGATAATGTGTTTTGCCACATAGTATCCATTGTGACTTTAAATTGTTCCATTTTTGCTTTATTTGACTCAAGATAAATACCATGTCGTTCATTTGCAAACCCGTTTGCATCAAGAGCTTTGGTATAAAGGTCTGTTGAAGTCGTCCAACTATCTAGCATATTTGAAAATATATTTTTTTGTCTAATTCCTGCCGAAATTTCACTAATATAATTTTTCTGAATTTTCGTAAGTCCAGACCACTTAATACTTAATTCGTCAAGCACATCTGGAACATCCCTAAAATCACCAGTTAAACTATCACGTATTTCTATGCCAAGTTTTCTATATGCTGTTTCCGCTTTTGAAATATCTTCTGTGCTTGCTTCTGTAGGATCTGATACCCTTCCGAGCCTTGCAAAAACAGTTTTTAAGGCATTTCCAATCTGAGAACCCTGAAGCCTAGTCCTGGCAATAATGCTGCCAAGGACAGATTCGTAACGTTCTAAATCAAAACCAGCCTCCCTAGCGACCGTCCCAGAAACTCGAATACCGTTAACAATTTGTTGAATTCCTCGTTGAAAATCCATTGGCATATTAGCAGAAACCATTTCTAATGTATCTGCTATTCGTTCAGCACTACCAGTTGCTTCTAATTCAAACTGATTTAAAATTGCCTGTATTGCATCCGTTGTGTCAGTTGTGTTCATTCCACTTGCTGTAGCTAATTGAATATCTGCTTTTGTTTTTTCTAAAATGCTTGAAACTGACTCATTCATGTTTGCATAGACCTTAACTGCATTCAACACTTCAGAAATTGCAATACCCATTTCTTTCGCCATTTTTTGAGATGAAGATGTCAAATTATCCATATCACTACTGGTCATATCCATTGTCATACGAATTGTCGTAATAGCACTATTTAAGTCGATTACTGTCGAAATTCCTTCTCGGAAAGCATTGATCAGTTGCATGTAAGCCGTAGCCGTAATCATCCATATGGGAAATTTTTCAAATGCTTGCTTAAAAGCATCCCCAAGACTTAATGCATCCCTTTGAGCCAATTTTAATGCACTAGAAGATGTTTTTGCTCCAGATTCAAGACTTCTAAAAGCACTGTCCATTTGTGGTTTTAACATTTGAAATTGTTGAGCAGTCATTCCAGTGGCACTGCTTAACATTGTCATAAATTTTTGCGAATCATTTGAATCTACTAAACTTCCATACTTACCTTTTAAATTTGCCAACAATGAACTGTATTTTGATTGCAAACTTTTTATCTGATTCTCTAATACTTGAGTTGCTTGCCTAGTTAAATCAACTTCTTTTGCTTTTTCATTATTATATTTAGACTGTAAGGCAGACTTATTATTTAATAGTTCTACTTCTTTAGTTGAATCTGTCAATCCGCCAGTTTTAATGCTTCTGGTGGCAATTGCATATTTTTGTCCTTCAAGTTGTATTTGTTTTTGTAATTGAGAAGTTAATAACTCATATCCATTTTTTTCTGCATCAAGTTTTTGCTTCAATAAACTGTATATATTCTTCAAAGATTGTTCTTGTTGCTTGTAAGCATCTGCTTGAGAATCCTTAAAACTTTTTTTATTTTCCGCATCAGAAACTTTAGAAGTTGCTTGAGCAAGTTTATTCTTCAAATCTATTTCTAAATTAAGATATTGAATCATACGCTGTTCATCGGACAAATTATTATTAGATGATCTTGTTTGCGAACCATTCAATCTTTTATTTTGTAAATCTAATATTTTTTGTAATTCAACTATTTCTTTAGAATTATCTTTAGGGTTTAATTTTGCAATACTATTTTTAGTATCATAAACTTTTTTTAGTAATTGTTCCTGTTGATTATAAGCTTGATTTATTGCTTTAACTCTTTGTGCTTCTACTAAAACTGCATTACTTTGTCCAGTGTCTTTATTGTAGACTGATTGTGCTGTTTTTAATGCATTAAATAGCTTTGTTTGCTCTTTTAAATCTGCGGTACTAGTTCCTGACATTTTTCCACTAGTATACATATTTGCTGAAGCTTGTATAAATTTTTCTGCGCTTATTCTTTGAGATGTATATAGTAATATTAATTTTTGTACAGAACTTATTTCTTTATCAATAACTTCTGTTTTCTTTTTTGTATCTTTTACTACTTGTTCTGTGGCATTTTTAGATGCCATTGTAATCTTAGCAATAGACATCTCTTCGACGCCACTTTTATTTGTATTGACGTTTACGGAGAATTTACTTGTTTCTTTTATCTTACCATTTAATCTATCTACACTAACTTCAAATTTCTTTAATGATTCATCTGCATTACTGAATGTTTGCTTTATCTGAACATTATCTCCTAATTTCTTAAAATGTTCAGTAATTCTGTCCATGTTAGACATGATTTTATTCATTTCAGCAGTTGCAGTTTCAAAACCACCCAATTTAATTTGTTCTTTTCCGCCAGATTGTGCTTTCTTTTGTGCTTCCTTAATTTTCTCAGTAATTAAGTTAATATCTTTTGCATCAATATTTAGTTTTACAGAAATTGCTGTTTTTATATTATCTGATAATGCTTTTATCTGTCTTTCTAAATCATTAACTTGTGCTTGAGATTGATCTATTTTAACTTTAATTATTGCACCAAAATTGCCAATATCACTCATTAATTATCACCTCTCTAGTTTAATTAGGGGAATAAATTCCCCCTACAAAATGTAGAGGGCGTATGTTACCTATATCTATTACTATTTATAGCCATTACTACTGCACTAATTAATGCTGAATTCATATCTTTTTGTATTTGTTCAATTGCTTTTTCTAGAAATTTTGATTCTGGACGATTATGAAAATAGTCTGGATAACTATCCTCCATACCATGCCAACTAAAACCATAATTTATTAATGCTGGCACATAAGTTGATTGACCATCTACAACGCTAAAGTGATGCATTTTATTAGGATCGCAAAAAACTTTAATCTCTATTGTATCGCCAGTAACTTTAAACGAACTCGATACACTGTGCAAAAGTTCATATGTGCGCGAATACTCTTGTGGTTTATATGTTGCATACACCTCATCCCATATTGCTTCAGTTAGTCTTAACTCTCCCATTCTTCTAATTGAAGTTATTTGTCTCTGCATATTAGAGTTAGAAGATACTAACTTTTGTAAATCGAATTGTCCAAATGCCATTATTATTCACCTACTTATTTGTTTGTTTGCTCGTATTCCAACCTATAGTATCTGCAAGGAAATTCATCGCATCTGGAGATATTTTATTTAATTGTTTTGGAATTTCCTTAATTAGTTTATTCATATTCTTTTCGTCAGGAAGTTTAACAATTAATTGGTTCAATCCTTTTGCAACAATTCCCTCAATTGAATTATCTAACTTTTGTATTTGATTTATTTCTTGACTAATTACTTTATCAAAAAACTCTAACTCACTAGAAGGAATTACTTTCAATACAAATTCGATAATCTTTTGCTCCATTAATTGATCATATAAATCTAAAACTTCGCCTTCGGTAAAATCTAAATTAGTATAATTATTAATTATTGAATATAGTTTTACCATCTCTAAAATAGCAAAGTCAATTCTCATAATTCCATTTTCTTCAACTGTGCTGCTTTCAAGAACATTCTTAATAATTGTGTGTTTTATACCAAAAGATAGATATTTTTTTACCTCTAAATTTGAAAATCCCTCAGAAACCTCATTAATTTTAATCATGTTATAAAACATCCTTCTTTCTATCGTTATTTTGTTTTTATATTGCTTTCTTTTAAACATAGAAATAACCTCCCTTTACAGAGAGGTTTAAAATTGCTCTTGAATTTATTGTTCAAATTGATTGCCACATTTCAAGCAAATAAATACCGCTTTTTTACTCCCAACCAAACCACCTAACAATCCAACAGGGCCTAGTAAAACTCCACCAACTGCGGCCTTCCCTAATCCAAAACCTTTGTTATTTGCAGTAAGGTTCGTGGAATTGCATTTAGGGCATTTTAGTTCT
>Ga0209000_1001340_pt1 | contig 16091 bp, 16 predicted proteins | sample RifGroD2_FD_183998 | JGI IMG/M metagenome (GOLD analysis project Ga0209000, IMG submission 183998) | Groundwater microbial communities from Rifle, Colorado, USA - Groundwater D2 (SPAdes) (version 2) | ecosystem: Environmental > Aquatic > Deep subsurface > Groundwater | place: Rifle, Colorado...
ACGGAGGGACTTCAACACAGATGGTAATTAAAGGAAAACTTGTTAATTATTCCAAAATAAAAGATGGATATAAAGTTACCAATGCACTTGTGATAATCGCTCCTATCCTTGGAACTCAAAGTTTAAATATTAAATAGATGATTATATTAGTTGTATGTTTACTTTTGATTTTCCGGCAGTATAAAAACTGAGTCCGATAATCTATCATTATGTAATTTTAGATATTTTTGGGATTTTAGTCTTTGGAATATAGGTTGAGGACTTTTAAGGAGCTTAAAAGTGGTTGTATTCCGGCATGGTTTCTGCAAATTCAAAGTGTATAGTATAAAATTCGTTACAGTATTTCTGATTCGGAGAAAATTTTTACTGTAAAATTTTTAAGTAATTTTTTTGCAAAATCTAAACTTCTAAAATTATCATTTTGATTTGACTTAATGTTTTATATATAATTTTAATTATTTATTATCAAAATATATATCTAAGTATGGATCGAATAATATAATTGACTCTTTGGAAATAAGGCATTTATTTTTTACTCAAAAGAATTCAAAATAAAAAATTATAAAAATATATTAAGGAGCTGTATCGTTGAAATTAAAGAATTTTTATATAAAAAATTTTAGAAATCTCAATGAAACTAATATATTACTTCATCCCGAAATTAATTTTCTTGTGGGAGAAAATGATTTTGGAAAATCTAATTTTTTAGACCTTTTAGATATTCTTTTTACTCGAAGAAGTTTTTGTGAAGAAGATTTTACTAACAAATTTAATTCTGAAGATGAGACTATTCCTATAAAGGTTGAATTTATAATTTCCATTGATGAATGCGAAATAGGAGTCTTTGAAGATTATTTTGATTCTAATAATTATAAAGAGATAACTATAATAGCTGAGCAAAAAACTCCTGAAGATGACATAGAGTTTATTCATAAGGAAACCCTATTGCCTATAAGTTATACAAAATTCAGAGCTTTAAATTTTCTTAAATATAATTCAAGTCAAAGTACTGAAACAGAACTAAACTTATATAGAAATAAAAGATCAGGAAAATTCTTTAATTTTTTAATAGATAAATTTGTAGGGAAAATTAATTCTAATAAACTTGCTGAGAATATTAAAGAACTCAGAGGAATTAAAAGATTAGTTCAATACACGAATTTAAATGTAAAAAAATTAAAGTTTTTTAAGCAATTTGATATAAATACAGGTTTAGAAACAATAGTAAATGATCTGTTTTATAGAATGATCCAAATCAGATCAAAAGATCGAGATATTCAGAAAAGTGGCGATGGAATAAAATATTCCTTCTTAATAATGCTCTTCCTTTTAGAAAAGATTATTAATATAGTTAGCTATAAAAACAATCAGGACAGGATATGTATTGAAGGCGATAAAAAGAGCATTTCTATGATTTTAGCCTTAGATGAGCCGGAAATTCATCTTCATCCCTACATGCAGAGAAGCCTGATTAAAAACATAGTTAGTATTCTGAAGAGTCAAGATAATGATTTTTCTTCTTTAATAAAGCACCATTTTAACCTTGACGGGATAAAAGGACAAATAATTATAGTAACTCATTTGACATGTTCCCCAAATATGCTTACAGTTAAAACTTAGTACTCCACATTTTCATGCATACTGCATTGCATATTTTTCAGGTGTCATATAGTTCAAAGAACTATGAAGTCTTTCCGTATTGTAATATATCCTCCAGTTTTCTATCAATCCTTTTGCATGATTTAAGTTTAAAAACAAATTTTCATTTAAACATTCATCCCTAAATTTACCGTTAAAAGATTCAATATGACTGTTCTGTGTTGGTTTTCCCGGTTGAATGTATAAAAGTTTAATATTGTTCTCTTGTGCCCATTCTATGAATACTTTGCTTGTAAATTCACTTCCGTTATCTATTTTTATTGCTTTTGGCTTTCCTCTGAGTTCTAACAATCTGTCAAGAACACGAATTACACGTTGTGACGGAAGAGAGAAATCTACCTCTATCGCAAGACATTCTCTTGTAACAAGGTCAAGAATATTTAATGTCCTAATTTTTCTTCCACCGGAAAGACCGTCCGAAACAAAATCCATTGCCCATATTTCATTAGCAAATTGGGCAAGAATAATATCGCACATTCTTTTTACCCTCTGCTTTTTATTTTTTCTTTTCAAGGCAAGTTTTTCTTCTTTGTAAATTCTGTAAACCTTTTTATGATTTGCAATTTCTCCTTTTTCTTTAAGCTTTTTAAAAATACGTTTCCACCCGTATCTTTTATTTTGATTTGCCAGAAATTTTATCTTTTCTCTTAATTCACTGTCATCTTTTCTGACAGATTTATACCTGTAAGTTGAAACATCAAGTTTTACAAGCCTGCAAGATCTGTTTTGACTGAGATTTTTTTCAGTCTTTAAACAATTTACTGCTTTTCTTTTGTCCGCAGGCTTTACCACTTTTTTGATATCAAGTGCTCCAATGCCTGTTTATCCAATGTTAATTCAGCTACAAGTTTTTTGAGTTTATTATTTTCATCCTCAAGCAGCTTCAATTTTCGAGCATCAGAAGCTTCCATTCCACCGTATTTTGCTTTCCACGTGTAATATGTTGCATCAGAAAATCCATATTTCCTGCATAAATCTACAACTTTTGCTCCAGCTTCATTTTCTTTAAGAATTTTAATGATTTGTTCTACTGTAAATTTTCCTTGTTTCATTTTTTAGTTCTCCTATTATTTTATCCTACATAGGAGTCACTAAGTTTTAAATAGGGGAGTTTTTGGGGTTGATGTCAGAACTGCAGCAAGAGATTTGTATGATATAGACAATATGGTTCGTTTCAGAACTTTTGATGAAACTGAATTTTCTATGTTAAAAAAATGTATTATCTTTTATTTTGCAGTTGGCGGCAACAAAGAATTTATGACTAACTTTGATTTGTCCGTAATTGACAATTTAAAATGGGGAAAAATAAAGCAATCATTGCTTCCTGTATTGTGCCGCAATGAAAAATTTGACCTTGATATTTCAAAAAACAGAGTTAAAGAATTTTTAAGCAAACTACTTAATCTTGATTCAAGTGAAAATGAATTCATACAACTTTTTAAGACAAAAAAATATTTGCCTGAGCTATTATTTGAAGATGAAGAGATTATATGCAGGATTAAAAATCATCCAATGGCGTTATGGAAGATTAGAGAAAATGATTAATAAAGGCAAATATTCCAATTCTAAATCCATGATATTATATTTCACCGTCAATAATATCCTTTAAAACCTTCTCTTGTAAGACCAATGCACAAGCAATTAATTTTCCTATCTTGTAAAAATCCACAAATATGTAATAATATAAGTATAAAAGAAATAAATTACAAAAATAAAAATCTAAAATATTGAAAGACCTTTGCATGTAAAAGTTGGCTCCAAGCCACGTGTTACTGAAAAGTAACCTAGCTGCAAAGGTCTTTCTTTTTTAATTAATCTAAAGGTGTTATTTTTGAAATATCAAACGGATTATTTTTGTTGTAATAACTCTTCGGGTACTTATCGAAATCATAAATATCTATCAACAGACTAATTTTATCTTTTACTTTATTTAAGAAGCGCATTTCGCCTTTTGTAAATGCCCTGTAAATTGCCCAATTCATATAGTCAATAATTTGCAAACACGTTTCATGTCCGGCAGTCTGTATACAAATAGTGGAATTTGTATTTATGGAAGTGTTATAAGGATTTTCTGTTTTTACAAATCCCAATATTAATACAGGGGAACAACCTTCCTTTTCCAACATAAGTTTTTTCTTTTTGTTGTAAAAAGTTGGATCTCCTGATTCATCTACAAAAAAATAATTTATATTTTCACTCATTTATTGCCTAATTTATATATAATAAAAAGTAGACTACAGATTTTCTTCCTGCCTTTGGCATAGATGCTGGAGTATCGTTTTATTATAACATAATTTATAAGCCATTGTATTTGCTGTGATTCAATAATATACAAGGTTATTTTATGAAAAATTAAACCTAACCGTCAATTATTTCTTTCAAAGCTTGCTCTTGTGTGGTTCCCTGTTTATTACAGTAATATTTCAGCCATTTCATACATTGCTCAATTTCTTGCCCGCAAAGTTTTTTCAGATTTTGTTTTGATTCGCCGTCTTCCCAGCTTAAATAATCCAGTAAAAGTTGCGCCGAATGTTTATCAGGTTTGGAAGTTTTGATTTTAAGCAACTCCATATCTTCGTGCAGAGATATAATTACACCGATTACATCGTCAATTAATATTTTTAAATCATTGCCAATGCCTTGAATCACTGCCTTTGAATCTATTTTATTCATAAAAAACTCATTCCTGTATGCTTTTGTAACAGTTGCATCTTAGCTTGCCTAAAAAGAAATTGCGCAGTATTTGTCTGCAAATTTTACAAAAAGATAATTTTTGACATACAGCAACACATTTCCTGCTAAAACACTTCCATTTCGAGAGTTGCGATTTATAATCTGCAATGACATGAATTAAACGGAAATAATGTTAATGTTAGAAAAAACAGTTGATACGACAAAAATATGGTTGGATGTAAAATCTGTAGCCGGATTAAAAGGAGTTACAGAACGCGCAGTTCGTCTCACACTTAGGAATAGCAATAAATATATATTTAAAACAGAAGATATCAGAGGTGGTAAAACGTATAAAATATCTTTAAGTTCATTAGAGCCTGAACTTCAGACAAAATTTCTTAACGAATATTACCAGGCTCTTGTTCTGGAAGAAAATGAAACTGTTGATTTAGATATTCAGCCAACTCAAGAAAAGATTATTCCTGAAAATATGAAACGAATTGCGCTTGCAAGATTAGACCTTTTAAAACTGTGGAAGGAATATATTAAGGGCAAAACAAATAAGCGCAAGGCAAATGAAGAGTTTTTACAGCTATACAACACGGGTGAATTCTATAAAGATATATTTGAAGTATTAAAAACGACATCAATAGGAAGTCTGTATAGATGGAAAGCAAAACTTGCAGGGACAACAGACTGGACAAGGCTCGTTCCTGATTATCAATTTAAAGGTTCACGGGAATGCCGGACTTCGCTTACTCAGGATGAAATACAAATTTTTATGAAAATATTACTTAACCAAAACAAGTTTTCAATAAGCAAAGCAACGAGTTTAACCAAGCATATACTGAATAAACGAGGTATAGAGATTCATGCAAGGGATATTACATACAGAAGATACGCGGAACATTTTAAAAAGTTTAATTATGACGAATGGATCCTTGCAAGAGAAGGGCTTAAGGCGTTGAAAGACAAGGTGGAATCCTATATCGTTCGTGATGCTTCTGTGCTGGATGTGGGTTCAGTATTAATAGCAGATGGGAAACTGCTTAATTTCCAAGTTTTGAACCCTTTTACAGGAAAACCATGCAGGGTACACCTTGTAGGATTTTTAGATTGGAAGTCTGGAGGACTTGTCGGGTTTGAAATAATGATAGAAGAGGATACTCAATGTATTGCAAGTGCTTTAAGAAATGCAATTATAAACCTTGGAAGAATTCCCGACATTGTTTATCAGGATAACGGCAAAGCTTTTAAAGCTAATTTTTTTACCGGCAATAAAAATTTTGAAGAACTTGGCTTTAACGGAATATACGGCAAGCTTGGAATAAAACCCGTTTTCGCTGCTCCGTACAATGCAAGGGCAAAAGTTATCGAAAGATTTTTTCTGGAATTTCAGGAAGGATTTGAAAAATTATTACCTTCATATATTGGAAGCAGTATTGAAAACAAGCCTGCGTATATGAAAAGAAACGAAAAATTACACAGGGAGATACATAACGGATATGTCCCGACTATAGAAGAAGCTATAAATCTAATAAACTGTTGGCTTGAGTATAAACACAGCCTTCCTTGCTCGAATGTTAAAGGAAAATCAATCGCTGAAGTTATAAATACTGTCAAAAAACAGGATATTAATGAGCAGCAGCTTGACGATCTTATGATGGCTCAGGAAATTAAAACCATTCACAGAAATGGAATCAGGTTTTTAAAGCAAGATTACTATGATGACACACTTTATGGCATCAGGGACAAGGCAATAATTAAATATAGCCTGTTTGATTTGAGTTTTATCAAAGTCTATTCAATGAAAGGTGAGTTCTTATGCAGGGCTGAAAGAATAACCAGTACCCACCCGATGGCGGAGCATCTTGGAAATATTAATGATGTTCAGGATTACAAACAAAAAATTGTTAAGCAAAGAAGGCTCAGGAACAAAACACTAAAAGAAGTGAGGAAATTATTTACTATGGACGATTTTAACCTTATTGAAAAACATTTAATTCAAACTGATTCTGCTCCTGAAAAGGAGCAGTTTTTATCAGAGGTAAATCAAATTCCTGAAATTAAAGTTATAGCAGAAAGACCGCTGACTCGACCGATATTTAAATCAAAATATGAACGCTACGAGTGGCATCTTCATCATGGCTGCCACTCTCAAGACGACCGCAAATGGTATGAAAACTACAAAAATTCTAAGGAGTATAAAGAAATGTATGGAGAAGATTAAAAAATGAAAAAAGTTTTTGCCAGAACCCAAAATGTTAAAAAATTCATAAACATGATGAATAATTTGCAGAATCGAGCAGAAGGAGTGCCGGGGATGTCGCTTGTTTATGGCGAACCCGGTCTCGGAAAAACGCAGGCTCTTCTGTGGTGGGCGACACAAAATGATGCGATATTTATCAGAGCCGCCAATAATATGTCAGCTCGCTGGTTAATGCAGGAATTAATTGAAGAGCTTGGCGAAGTACCATACCATTTTTCTTCTGATTTATTTAAACAATGTGTGCGGCGATTAAATAATGAGCCAAAAGTAATAATCATAGATGAAATAGATTATTTAACAGGCAACGAGTCTGCCATAGAAACACTGCGAGATATTTACGATAAAACAAATGTTTCTATAGTTATGGCAGGAATGGGTATGGCTGATAAAAAACTTCTGAGATATCGCCATTTATATGACAGGATTTCTGAAAAATTAAAATTTGAACCGTTTTCTAAAAAAGATGTAAAAACGATTATAGAACAACTTTCAGAAATAGAAATGACCGATTGTGCGATTAAGTATATATTCAGTCAAACCAAAAGATTCAGACAATTGGTTAAACTGATAAATAAGGCTGAAAATATTGCTAAAGCAAATGGTTTAAGTACGATAGACGAAGTTACATTCAAGGAGTTTATACAAAATGACAATAATGACAATGACGAAGCTGACAAAATTGGCTAAAAGGCTAGGTAATTTTACTTTTGAAGATTTTTTAATTATGGCAGAAGAAAATGAAGAAACCATTAAATCATTTTTATCTGAAGCTGTTGCAACAGGAAAAATTATTGCAAATAGTGAAAACAGTTATAAATGCATCGAATTTACTACCGCAATACAGATAAAAGAATTTAAAAGCGATAAAATAAGAGCTGATTTCTTTTCGCAGGAAGAAATAAATAATCTTGATATTGAAAGAAATACGCTCGAATCATTCAAAAAGGCACCTCTGTCAGTTCAAAAAATGATTAATAAATATGTGGATTTGTTAAAAGAAGTGAAAAATGCATATGGAAAGAGCGTAGAAGACTATATAGTTAATGTTTGGAATATTAATAATCCTGAGCAGAAAACTTCAAAGGGTTCTTTTGAAAAGACCAGAAAAATATTGAAAAGAAATGGAATTGCAGGTTTAATTTCACCTGCCAGAAAATATATATCCGTTAATGACCCTATAGATGAAGATGTTTACAACGAATTAAAAGATTATTTCCTGCAACATACCGATAAAAGCTTAAGGGAAAACTATATCGTCTTTAAGTCAGAGTATTTAAAGAACAATCCTGACAATGAAAAGTGGGAGTTTCCAAATTACTCTTCAGTTATAGCAAGAATAAAAAAAGATATTTTAAAATTCAATGATTTTAGCCTTGCAAAAATGTTTGATGAAAAGAAAAAAGTTGAAATAAGCCAGAAGAAAATGGGGTTTAGAACATTTCAACCAGCATCTGAAGATTATTTAAAAGATTTATTTGAAAAAAATGAATTTGAAACAACTACTTTAGACAATTATAAAACCCTCATAAATTCGCATTTAATACCCTTTTTTAAAAACATTAAACTCAAAAACATTAATGCTGATAAACTCAAGGAATATAAATTATTGTTGCAGGAGCAGCAATACTCTTCGAGGAAAATAATAGTTCTTTTAAATTTAGTAAAAAAAATTTTAAGAATATATCTAGATAAAAGCTGTCCACCTTCTGTAACAAGAAAAATTAATGCTAAATATTTGAACGAAATAAATATTCTTGAAAAAAAGAAAATAATAAGGTTGTTAAAGACTTGCAAAAAAGAATTTCTCGATTTTTATCCTCTGCTTGTAACTGCGGTTAACACCGGAATCACCAGAGGAGAAGTTTTGGCTCTTACCTGGGATAAGTTTGATAAAGAAAACAAAAGATTATTAATCAATAAATCCATTTACAAAGGTCAAATACTAACTCTCAGGACAAGAGAAGCGAGCAGGTATGTTGATTTGCCTGATATATTGATTGAAATTTTATCTAAGTTAAGAAAAGATTCTACATCTACATATATTTTCCCAAACGAACACGGAAGAATTCAGGATCCCGAAATTATGGTTAATACGAAATTCCTGCCGTTGGTAAATAAAGCAGGGCTTGAAAATATTAGGTTTATTGATTTAAGAGACAGCTATGCTGCTTTTTTAATCGAGCAAAATATTCCTTTAACTTATGTTAAAACACAACTGGGATTTACCAATTTGAATGTTTTAGTTGATAGATATAAAAACAATATTCCTCGAAAAACAAAAGAAAATTTTTGTTTACTTTAACTGTACCTTCGGGCATTTTTAAGTTATCTTTAAAAAGATTGTAAATGAATTAAGGATGAAGATGGACGTTTCTATAATTCTAGTTAGCTACAACACAAAAAATCTGACCAGAGATTGCCTAAAATCCGTATATGAAAAAACTCAGGATTTGGCATATGAAATCTTTGTTGTAGATAATGCGTCTTCTGATGGCTCACAGCAAATGATAAAAGAAGAGTTTCCTGATGTTAATCTAATAGAAAGTCCTGAGAACTTGGGTTTTGGAAGAGCTAATAATCTTGCGATAAAACAATCTGATGCAAAATACTGTTTTTTATTAAATACAGATACTATTTTAGTAAATAATGCTGTTAAAATTCTTTTTGATTTTATGGAAAAATCTGATAATTCACAAGTAGGCGGATGTGGAGGGCAGCTTTATAATTCAGATATGAGTTTACAAAATTCAGTTGGAGAATTTGACACGCTAGAAAAACTTCGAAGAAAAGCTTTAGGTATTAATTTTACACCCATTATTCATAGATATAAGAATAAACTTAAAAACAAAAAAGAAGTTCAGACAGACAGATCTTATATGTTTTCTTCTAATTATAATCCCGATTTTATTATTGGAGCAGATTTAATGCTAAGAAAAACAGCACTTAATCAGGCAGGTTTATTCGATGAAAGATTTTTTATGTTTGCAGAAGAAGCGGAATTATGTTTCCGACTTAAGAAAAATGGATTTAAAGTTAAGTTTGTTACGGAATCGCGCATTATTCATTTTGGAGGAGCTTCAGCTTCTAAGTCAAATAATCAACTTAAAATTGAAAAAATGGTTTTAAATGGAACTATTCTATTTTATAAACTTTGTTATGGAGAAGAAATTGCAAAGAAAGCTAAATTTCTTTATATAATTTATTATCTAAGATACTTACCGCTTAGGTTTTTTTCTCCGAGATCTTTTCAAAGACTTAAAGCGGCTTTGGAGCTAAAAGTTTAGCAATATTATCGGAGTATTTGTTTTGAAAAAAATAAAAATAGCTTTCATAAAATATATAGGACTTTGTTTGGGAGGAACTGAGAAATTTTTGCAAACAATAGCTGCCGGCTTGCCAAAAGAAGAATTTGAAGTTGATTATTATTATGCTCATCCACAAGATAATCCTTCTGATGAAGGCAGAAAGCAATATTTAATTGACAATGGAGTTAATTTAATTGAGTTTAAAACTTCTAAACCACGAGTTCACAGAGGAAAAATTTGGCTTGATGATACAAATTTTTTTGATGTGTTTAAAAACAACTATGATTTAATCCAAACAGGTAAATGCGGTCTGTACGAGGAACCGTTTTGCGATATTAAAAATATTCCGATTATTGATTCTTTACATTATGTTGTAGGTGTTGATAATCAGTATAATATTTCTCGTGCTATGCATATAAGCAAATTCAGCAGGGATAAATGGCTTGAAATGGGTGGTGATAAAGATAGAGTTATTATGGTTTCTCATCCGATGATTATCCCCGAAGTTCCGTTAAGAGTTTTCCAAACTGAATTGGGACTTAATGATAAGTTTATTTACGGGTTTCATCAAAGAAATGATAATGCTATTTTTTCCGATATTCCTCTGAAAGCTTTTAAAGAAATTTCTAATGACAACAATGCGTTTGTAATTTTGGGAGCTGGAGATAACTACAAAAAGCAGGCAGAAAATCTTGGACTTAATAATGTTCATTTTTTAGATCATACGGGCAATTTTGAAATTATTTATAATTTTATAAAAATGCTTGATGTTTATGCTCATGGAAGAAGAGACGGAGAGCTGAATTCAACCGCAATTGCCGAAGCTCTGCATTTCGGGAAACCTGTTGTTTCGCATATTTCGGAAGAATTCAACGGACATGTAGAATGCATCGGAAATGCAGGATTTGTGGTGAAAAATTATCTTGAATATGCTGAAAAACTTAAAGAAATTGAAGAAAACAAAGAACTTTATGCTAATTTGTCAGATAAAGCTTTAAAAAGATTTGATGAAATGTATAATTATGAAAAACAAATGCAAAATATTATTAATATTTACAGAGATGTGGTTAAAAATCCTTATCCGAATAAACTAAAACGCTTTTATCTCGATGTAAAACAGATTTTTCCGTTGAGACGGCACAGGAGATATAAATAAAAATGATTTACGATTGTTTCATGTTTTTTAATGAGCTCGATTTATTGGAAATTAGGCTTAATGAACTTAATGATGTTGTAGATAAATTTGTACTTGTTGAATCAACAAAAACGCATTCTAACAAGTCTAAACCTCTTTGTTTTCAGGATAACAGAGAACGTTTTACAAATTTTTTGAATAAAATTATTCATATAGTAGTTGATGAATACCCTGATTGTAATGATCCTTGGTCTATGGAAAATTACCAGAGAGATGTCATCATAAAAACTTTAAAAGAGTACTGTAATGACGAAGATGTTGTAATTATTTCAGATTTAGACGAAATTCCTAGGGCTGATTTAATCAGAAAACATAGAAATACAGACGGTATAAAAGTTTTTGAGCAAAAGCTTTATACTTTTTATTTCAATTATTTAAATATAACAGAACCTGATTGGAAAAGAGGAACAAGACTTTTAAAATTTAAAGAAATTGGTGATAAAACGCTTACGGATATTCGTATGGCGAAAGGCAAATATATCAAGAATGCAGGTTGGCATTTTACTTATCTTGGTGGTTTTGAGATGGTAAAATACAAAATTCAGTCATTTGCCCATCAAGAATACAACAACGAATACTATATGAATGATAAACGCCTTATGAGTCTTATTCTTGACGGAATGGATATATTCGAAAGAGGATATAAATACAAGATTGTTGATATAGACAGCACTTTTCCTGAATATGTAATCAAAAACAAAGAAAAATATAAGCATCTGATTTTAAAAAATATTCCTGTTTTGCATAAACTTAAAAACGCTTTTATAAAGTCAAAAAGGCACGATAAGAAATATGTAGATACGATTAATCCTATAAATGATAATCCCGTTATGGATTTCATCTCCCCGACTTCTGCAAAGATACTGGAAATAGGAATAAGTAATGGATTAAAAGAAAAAATTAATTCAAAATTCAATATAACTGACTATACCAATATTGATATAAAAAGTCTTTATCCTAACCAATCGGACAGTTCTTATAACGCCATAGAGCAATTACCGGATAATTGCTTTGATTGCGTAATTCTCGATGAAACTCTTACTCAGCTTTATAATCCGACAGAAGTTTTGAACAAAATCAAATTAAAACTGAATCGTAACGGTTATATTGTTATGACAGTTCCTAATCTTAGGTATACCAAAGCTTTGAATCAGATTATTTTCAAAAAAGACTTTAAATATAAAGATACAGGTATTATATCAAACAAAAATATACGTTTTTTTACACGTAGAAGTTTGTTTGATACAATAAACAGAGCCGGTTATTTTACGATAACTTTAAAAGGTTTAAACTCTGATAATTCACTTGATTATGTTATTAAAAATGCATTAACTTTTAAAAATCTTTACGATTGTAAACACGAAAAGTTTTTATGTGTAATTAAATGCTGAGAGGTTATAAATGAGATTAATTCCCAAAATTGATTTTGATAAAATACGAGGAATAATTCTTTTCGGCTTTAAAAAGAATATAATTGTCGAGAAAAATTGCATAATAAAAAGACCAAAAACAATAAACTTTGGAGGAAATAATTATATTGCAAGATTTTCAGAAATACATTCAAGCGAGCCGGGCAAAATATCAATAGGCAAAAATACACGAATTTGCAGGCATAATTTTATTTTTGATTCTTCCGGTTTTATAAAAATAGGTGATGACTGCTTAATTGGTGATTATTGTACAATTTACGGACATGGTGGGGTTATTATAGGCAATAATGTTGTTTTTGCTTCACATGTTAATGTTATTGCAAGTGAACACAACTATAAAGATATAAATTTATCGATTTTGAAGCAACCAAGCACACATAAAGGGATAAAAATAGGAGACGGCAGTTGGCTTGGTATAAATGTTACCGTGCTTGATGGATCCGAAATAGGTAAAAATTGCGTTATAGGAGCAAGTTCAATAGTAAAAGGAAATATACCCGATTATTCAGTTGCTGTAGGAGTCCCTGCAAAAGTAGTAAAGTACTATAACCAAGAAAAAAAAGATTGGGTTAAATCTTAGATTAAACAAATTCAATCGTTAATTCTAAATATGACTAATAATAACCAAATTGTCCTAAATCTATTCCTATTAGTTCAGATAATTTTTTATTAGATTCTTTATAATAATTTTTTATAATTTCTTTTTGTTCTTCTGTAAATTTTTCTTTTGATATATTCATTTCTTTTATATTTGTCTTCATTAAAAATCTTTTTAATCCCCTGTCATTTTTTAATATCATTTTTTTTATGAAACTTTCCGAAAGATTTTGAGTAAAAGCTGAGTACCTTGATAAGATTGGACTAAATTTCAGAATTTTGTCATTTGTTCTCGGATTTAAATTTTCAATATTTTCAGGATAATAGGGCTCAAAACCTGTAAAATCATAAAATCTGCGTAAAAATTCGTTCAAATCTTCCTTTAATAATTCATAAGGGAGAACAAGGACATTATCTTTGCCGAAGGCATCTATATAATTTTGGGTTATATTATTAAACCAGTCAAGCTTGTATATGTACGAATCTTTATGAAATTTGCCATTATTAAACTTAAAAAATTCATTTATTGAATGACCATGCCTAAAAGCTAAAAATTCTTCATTGATAATGTATTTATTATCTTTGGTCATAAGATGATTATATACTGAATCACCCCATTCATATTGATTTCTGAATGTTATAATTACTTTGGCTTCGCCAAAAATATTTTTCAAAAAGGCTGTATTATCAGGGGAATTTTTAAAATGAACTATTTGACCTGCAATCTGTTCTTGTCCTATAAAAACAATTTCATTATCAATACTATCTATGTAACTTAAAATTTCGTCTTTAATTTTACTAATTTCTTGTTCAGTTAGGGGCGGCTTTTTAAGGGTTAATTGATTAAGTCGATTTATATAATCGATAGGTGTGTCATACAATTCTGGCATTTGTGGACCAATGAAATGTATGTCTTTAATATGTCGAAACACAAGTCTTTGCAAGAACGTATTAGCTGTTTTAGGAATACCTATATGTAAAAAAATTTTCTTTTTCATAAAATTACCTCTCAATTAAACTGTTTTTAATAAAAAAAATTTAATCCAATAGAATTCAATTTTGTCCTAAAGGAAATTTTATTAATTTTTCTTGAAAAAATTTTACTTAAAAATTTTAAAATTTTAAATTTTCTTTCACTGAAATATTGTTTTTGAATTCTTTCTCTTTCTTCTTTATGTATTTTACTGTATCTTTCATCGCTACTCAGACCACCCATTGAAAATACAGAAACAGGTTTGTCTAAATACGAGTAATCGCCATTATTTTTAATAAAATAATTCAAATACCATTCATAATCGCTGGCAATTTTGTTTTCTTCGCTATAACGTCCGAATCTTTCAAAAACTTCTTTTCTAAAAAAAGTTGCAGGGTGAAATATTGTACTTCTAAAAAGCTGTATATTATCAATTAAAGACTGTTTTTCGTGATATACACGACCGTCATATTTGTCCAGAAGAATAATATTCCCAAGTAAAAGCCCTGCATTTTTATATTTAGCAAATTTTGCAAATTGTTCAACTACAAGTTCGTTTATAAAAACATCATCAGCATTAAGAAAAAACAACAAATCTCCTGTTGCAGCTTTTATGCCTTTATTCATTGCGTTATAAACACCGCTATCAGGCTCGCTTATGAGAATATTTATCGTATCTTGGTAATTTTCAATTATTTGAAGCGTATTATCAGTTGAAGCACCGTCAACGATAATATATTCAATATTATCGTATGTTTGTTTAGCCACGCTTCTTATTGTTTCTTCTATAGTGTTTTCAGAATTATAACAGGCTGTAATTATTGAAACTTTCATATAATTTCCACTCTATGATAAAATCTTTTTAATAATAACACCAAAAATTGACTTGATAAATATGAATAAATTAGACAATATAAAAATAAATAATAATCATATTTGGACAAAGTGCCCTTTTTGTTTTAATGAGAATATTTATAAAATAGGCAATATTGAATACTTTAAACCCTTAATGTTTTCAACAAAATTTATAGAAATAATAGAAACTCCTGAACTATGGAAATGTAGGGTTTGTAAATCGACTTTTGTTCAAAATTCCCTTACTGAATATGATGCCAAAAACCTTTATGAAACAGGGGACAGCTCTCAAAGATGGCCTAATGGCAAGCTTTTTGAGTTTTCAAAATCCCAATCTATTATAAAATATTTGAATAAACTATTATTGCCCGAGAAAAAAATTTTGGATTTTGGTTGTAATGATGGACACATGTTAGATTATTTTAAACACAAAAGTTGTAAAACTTTTGGATTTGAATATTCTAAGGATAGTAGAAAAATCCTTGAACAAAAAGGTCATAAAAGTTACGGAAGTTTAAACGAAATAGATGAAAAATTTGATATAATAACGGCTTTTGATTTAGTTGAACATTTATATAAACCAACAGAATTTTTTGAAAATTGTCATAAATTTCTTGATAAAAATGGATTATTGATAATTTTAACAGGAAATAACTCCTGTATTAGTTCCAAATTAACAAAAGAAAATTGGTGGTATGTTAGATATCCCGAGCATGTATCTTTTGCTTCAAAAAAATATCTGAACAATCATAACAGTTATGAATTAATAAAATGGATACCTACTTTTGCTATGGTACAATTGGAAAGTACTATAATAAAAGGATTGAAAGCCATAACCAGAGATGGAAAAAAATATAATGGACGCCCCTCAATTGGAGCAGATCACGTTTTAATAGTTATGAGGAAAAAAAATGGAGTGTAAAGTCTGTAAAAGTAAACAAATAAAACTCTATCAAGAGGAAATTTATGACGATAGATACGGTTATGAAGGTCTGTTTGATATTTATCAATGTTTAAATTGCGGGTTTAAGTTTTTGAATGCTGATTTTAAAGAAAATGAACTTACAAATCTTTATACTAAATATTATCCCAGAGCAAATTTTGATGGGGAAAAACTTATTGCCTATGAAGATGT
>Ga0209000_1001343_pt1 | contig 16060 bp, 13 predicted proteins | sample RifGroD2_FD_183998 | JGI IMG/M metagenome (GOLD analysis project Ga0209000, IMG submission 183998) | Groundwater microbial communities from Rifle, Colorado, USA - Groundwater D2 (SPAdes) (version 2) | ecosystem: Environmental > Aquatic > Deep subsurface > Groundwater | place: Rifle, Colorado...
TGTGGATGCAAAACCCAGTTTTATTGTTAAATTGAATAAGGCAGACATGCTTATAGAGGGGGGATTGCATCTGGAAATTGGATGGCTACCTAACTTAGTTGTTGGTGCGAGAAATCAAAAGATACTGACGGGGAATTCTGGATATCTGATTGCTTCTGCGGGAGTTCCTATAATAGAAGTGCCTACCTCAGTCGATCGTGCCAAGGGAGACGTCCACCCCCTGGGAAATCCCCATTTCATGCTGGACCCATTGAATGGGAAGATAGTTGCAATGCATATCTGTGATCAATTATGCCAGATCGATGCGGCAAATTGTAACTATTACAAGGACAACTTAAAAGATTTTACAAAAAGACTGGAACAGAAATTTTCCGAATGGCAAAAAACATTAGAGCCTTTTCGTGGGACAAAAATCGTTACCTATCATAAAACGTTTCCTTACTTTGCAAATAGGTTTAATCTGAATGTGGTAGGGACGCTTGAACCAAAGCCGGGAATTCCCCCGTCCCCTACCCATATCAACAGCCTTATTCCCATGATGAAAAATGAGGGAATAAAACTGATTCTTATAGAACCCTTTCGGGAACGCAAAACGCCTGAATTTGCGGCATCTCAAACGGGGGCTAAGATTATTGTATTCCCGATCATGGTTGGAAGTCAAAAAGAAACAGGAGACTATCTAAGCCTTTTTGATTATACTATTAATCAAATCGTATCAGCCCTGAAAGCGAAATCTTGAATGTATAAATCGAATCACCGCTGAGAACGTTGAGGTCGCAGAGATAATTGGTAAAATTAAATAGATTTTTTTGTTCTCTTTTTTTCTCTGCGTTCTTTGCGTACTCTGCGGTTTCCTATTATCCATAACAATCATGAATGCAGATAATTGTATCACACTGGAAAATGTAGCGATTGGTTATAGTGGAAAAGTTCTCCTCAAAGACATTAACTTTTCTCTAAAAGTAGGGGAGTTCGTAGTCCTTTTTGGACCGAACGGTTCCGGAAAAACCACGCTGTTCAAGACCATTCTGCGGATTATTCCGCCTATCCAAGGTGCTATCAGATACGGCGACGGTCATCCCACACGTTTTGGTTACGTACCACAGCGGCAGTACCTGGATGAAATATATCCTTTTACGGCAGAGGAGGTGGTGTTGATGGGTACTTTCGGACAGGCGAAACCTTTTTGTCCTACCCCGAAAGCAAATCATGTTTGGATAGAACAATGTTTAAAGGATGTCGGAATGCTCGACTTGAGAAAGAAGTTATTTTCTGAATTATCCGGCGGCCAGAAACAGCGTATACTTATAGCCCGTGCACTGGCTACAAGACCTAATGTTTTGCTGCTTGACGAACCCATTACAGGGATTGATATTATTGCCCAAAAGAAGATCATAGAACTTATTTCTGAATTACACAAAAAGCGCCAATTAACGATTATGATGGTTACCCATGAGGTTCATCATATTCCAAGCTGGGTAAATAAAATAATCCATATTCATCACTATAAAGTAGTGATTGGCTCATCGGAAGAGATAATTTCTTTATCAAGGATCGATGAAATATCAACGTAGGAATAATTATAGATGGAATCACTTTTAGAGATAATTAATCCACATTTTCTTTTGAGAAACGCCTTTTATGCAGGATTGATCGTGGGATTTGTATGTCCACAGGTCGGTATATTTTTTGTGTTACGCCGTATGGTTTTATTGGGCATAGCCTTGCCTCAGGTGTCAAATGCGGGGATTGCATTTGCATTTTTATTGCACACCATCGGATGGCATTTTTTCCCACACATGGAATCTGAGAAGACGATGGCATTGACAGGTTCCGTTGTATTTGCGCTCATTGCCATCTTTACTTTGGCTATCCTCGAACGCAAACAAAAGGGGTTTACTGAAAACCGGATTGGGTTTACTTACGTACTTGCAGGTGCGGCTTCCATATTATTTGTTTCATGGAATCCATACGGTCAAACAGAGGTGCTTTCCATGATTCGGGGGGAGATCGTTTCTATTCCTGATTTCTATTTATGGTCAATGCTTGCCATTTACGGCACGATCTTTATTTGTATAGTAGGATTTCATCGGAACTTTGTCGTAGTTTCGTATGACACCGATATGGCGGTCACCTTGGGCAAAAAGGTTCTCCTGTGGGACATCCTGCTCTATCTGATTATCGGCATAGTTATCTCTTTCGGAGTAATGACTGTTGGGCCACTGGTCATTTTTGGATTTCTGTTGATACCTCCAATTGCCGCTCGAATGGTTGTTCGCGGTATCCTCCCTTTTTGCATCGTTTCATCTGTCATAGGTACTGCCGCATCTTTTATTGGTTTTTATATTTCATATCGTTTCGATCTTCCGACCGGCCCCACAGACATAGCCATCCTCTGCATCATACTCGTATTACTCTATATTGGGAAAATTTTAATCCGATTGAAAAGATAGGTTGAAAGATATCCATTTACGGATATAATAAATTTTTATTAGAAAAGGACGCAGATTTTCACAGATAAATGCAGAGGTACAAGGATGAGGTAAGAGGTAGGAGAATGATACACTTACCTCCCCACATCGTACCTCATACCTCTGTTTCATCGGCCTGAGGCTTTGCCTCGCTGGTTTTTAATCCTGACAATCGTTCGACTGAGCGCTCACGACGAAGTCTGTGTCCATCTGTGTCCAAAATGAAAATCAAATTAAACCAAAGGAGAAGTATAGTGAATCGTATAAAATATTTAAGCGTGGTAACTGTTTGTAGTGGTCTATGTATACCCTTATTGAATCCGACCTATTGTTTTTCTAAAACAGCTATTGATGAAAATGCATCTAAATTTGTAAATGATAATGTAGCTGGTATTGATGTTGCAAACGAACAGTATAAACAAGGCTTGAACTATGCGAAATATGGTCTCTATGATGAAGCTATTGATATGTATAAAAAGTCCTTAGTACTAGAACCTAATAACACAGATGCATATAAAAATATGGGTATTGCTTACTTGCAGAAGGAAAGGTATGACGAAGCGATTGAGGCGCTTCAGAAGGTTATAGAACGAAAACCCGAAGACTACGACGCCTGCTACAATCTGGGTACTGCATATTTTGATAAAGGTATCTATGATAAGGCCATTGAAAGCTTTAAAAAGACCCTTCAAATCAGTCCGGATCACAGGTCTACTTATTTCTTATTAGGAATAGCATATGCGAAAGTCGGCAAATATGACGATGCCGTGCAGATATTAAAGAAACGTATAGAATTTGACCCAAATCTGGCAACCTCTTACTCGAACCTGGGTATAGTATATTCAATGAAGGGGTCGGATAAAGAGGCGTTGGCTGAGTTCAAAAAGGCGCTGGATATAGACCCGATCCATGAAAATGCACTTTATAACATAGCCCACCTGTATGATAAGACAGGAAACACAGACGAAGCCATCCAATATTACAACAGAACGGTCGAAGTTAATATGGGTAATTCAGATGCCCAATATCGCCTGGGAAAAAATTATATCAAGAAGAAACAATACGATGATGCGATTACTGCCTTTCAGACGGCCGTAATGTCGAACCCGGCGAATATAGAGATTTATAATGATATCGGCAATACCTACAAGGCTAAAGGGATGGACAAAGAGGCCGAGGGTTATTTCTCCCTGTACAAAAAACAAAAAAAGTCCGGTAAGGTGAAATAATATAGAGTTATGGAGCGGGTGAGGGTTTATCCCCCACCCAATGCTGTAACAAACGCTTCACATTAAAACATCTCTGCCAATTTTTTTGAAATCACGGTAAGATTTTTATCTTTGGTCAGAAATTCTACCTCGTGCGGATGTACTTTTAAGTCGATAAGTATTTCCTTTATCCTCTTCCACCCTGATTCCCGCTTTTTTTCGTTCGTTTCTATATATAAATTTGACACTAACTCTCCCAACTTCTGGATAAGACGAAGGTCTTTGTTTTCATAAAAACGCCTGATAACCTTTTGTTGGTAAGGAGTGTATCCCTTTTCTTCCTTCTGATCCATTTATTCTCTCCCTTGTGTCTTATTTGATGTTTTGAAAGTCCATACTGGTAATAGAGTAACCGCTTCGGTTGCACAAATAAGAAAGTGCCTAAAGACAGTCGATTTGATATCTCACACAGTAATTACTTTAGAAATTATATGTGAATATAGTAAAAGTGTCAAAGCAACTTTTACTGATACAACTGTTTCCATTCGCAATATTCCGTCCTTGACGTATGTAAAAATAAGGATATAATCCACGAAAATCCGAAGCTTGTTTAACACTAATTTAATGTAGGGGTTGAAGATTTTTAACCCTTACATCCCCTAATAATTATTTAAAAAGGAATGGTATCGTATGCTAAAAGAAAAGATTGGATTCATCGGAGGAGGGAAGATGGGAGAGGCACTCTGCAAGGGCATCATTAATGCAAAACTGAGTGAAGCCGGCAATATCATGGTTAGTGATGTAGTTGTAGAACGATGCAAAATGTTGACTAAAGAGATCGGTGTAAAGACCACTCAGAACAACAGGGATGTAATTTCCTTTGCGGATGTCATTATACTGGCTGTGAAGCCGCAAATAATGAGCGAGGCACTCACCTCGTTGAAGAATGAAATTACCAGCCGCCACTTGGTGGTGTCCATTGCAGCAGGTATACCAATACGATTTATTGAATCCAGGCTACAGGCAGGTGTCCGAATCATCCGCGTGATGCCCAACACACCATGTCTCATAGGCGTTTCAGCAACGGCATTTGCCCTGGGCAAGGCTGCAAATGACGCCGATGGGCAGTTGGTTCATAATTTATTTAATGCCGTTGGAAAGGTATTCCGGCTGGATGAAAAGTATCTTGATGCCGTAACAGGTCTGAGCGGAAGCGGTCCTGCATACGTCTATTTGTTTATCGAGGCGTTGTCTGATGGGGGAGTCAAGATGGGTTTACCCAGAGACGTGGCTACGGCCCTTGCAGCACAGACCGTGATGGGGGCTGCTAAGATGGTACTGGAAACAGGGCAGCACCCGGCACAGTTAAAGGATGCCGTGACATCACCGGGAGGAACTACCATTGAAGGATTAAGCAAATTAGAAGATTTTGGGTTCAAATCCGCCGTTATAAACGCCGTAGAGGCCGCCACACTGAAATCAAAGAAACTGGGCGAGTTGTTATAAGATATTTTCGGACGCAGATAAACACTGATTATCTGGATTAAAGAAATGTAATTTTTATCTGTGTTTATCTGAGGGAATCTGTGTCCGGATTAAATTAAGATGTTGATACATAAAATAGACAAACACAAAGTCGAACTTGCCGTAAATACCTTAAGAATGCTTTCCGCTGATGCCGTAGAGAAAGCGCAGTCAGGTCATCCCGGCCTTCCTATGGGATTTGCCGACGTTGCATTTGTGCTCTGGATGCAATTCCTTCGATTTAATCCCCACGACCCACAATGGCCTAATCGTGACCGATTCATCCTGTCTGCTGGGCATGGTTCCATGCTTCTGTATGCCCTTTTAAATCTCTTTGGCTATGATTTATCTTTAGATGACATAAAACAATTCCGGCAATTTGGAAGTAAAACCCCTGGCCACCCTGAATACGGGCATACCCCTGGAGTGGAATCTACCACAGGACCTTTAGGTCAGGGATTTGCCAATGGGGTCGGTATGGCGCTGGCAGAAAGAATCTTGGCAGATCGGTTTAATAAGGGCGGCATGAAGATTATCGACCATTATATTTACGGTGTAGTGAGTGACGGCGATCTGATGGAAGGGATAACCTCCGAAGCCGCATCGTTTGCCGGACACCTTGGTCTTGCCAATATAATTTATATCTACGATTGTAACCAAATCACGATCGAGGGAAGCACGTCTCTTGCTTTTACAGAAGATGTGGCAAAACGATTCGAGGCCTATAACTGGCGTGTTTTCAAGATAGACGGACATAACCATACTGAAATCGCTGAAGCTATCGAGACAGCACGAGGAGAAAAAGAGAGACCTTCGCTGATTATCGCCAGAACCCACATTGGTAAGGGCAGTCCGAATAGACAGGATACAGCCTCCATTCACGGCGAACCGCTGGGAGCTAAAGAACTCGAATTAACAAAAGAAAGCCTCCGTTGGCCTAAAGACAAGCCTTTTTACATTCCGGAAGAAGTAAAGCAGCTTTGCCAGAGTCGTGTAACCGAACTAAAAGAGGAATACGAGAACTGGCAGACACAGTTTAAGAAATATATCAGAAAAGACGCAAATATGTCTCGATTGTGGGATACCTACTTTAAAAAGGAAATCCCGGAAAATCTGGAATCTGAATTACTGAAAACTATCAAGAAAGACCCGGTAGCCACCCGCATAGCTTCGGGGGAGATGATGCAGGTGATTGCACAACGGATACCCGGTTTTATGGGTGGTTCTGCCGACCTTTGTCCATCGACAAAGACCTACATCAAAAACTCCTCTTCAATTGATAAAAATAAATTTGAAGGCAGGAATATCCACTTTGGTGTCAGGGAGCATGCCATGGGAGGCATATTAAATGGTATGGCGCTTTATGGAGGGATCATTCCCTTTGGCTCGACTTTTCTCACCTTTTCAGATTACATGCGACCTTCCATCCGGCTTGCCGCCATGATGAGAATACAGGTAATCTATGTATTTACCCACGATAGTATTTTGTTGGGAGAGGACGGGCCTACCCACCAGCCGGTCGAACATTTAACGTCCTTGCGATTGATTCCAAATCTGCTCGTGATACGGCCGTCGGATGCCACCGAAACGGCGGCTGCATGGGTAGCGGCGCTGAATCATACAGACGGCCCAACGGCATTGATCCTATCACGACAGGATATCCCGGTAATTAACCGTTCGATGTATCCATCACAAAGCCATTTGAAATACGGCGCTTATGTATTAAAAGATTCAGAGGGTAATCCCGATATCATACTCCTGGCGTCGGGTTCTGAGGTTGCCATTGCCCTTGAAGCCACGCTGCAATTACAGAGTAAAGGGGCCAAAGCGAAACTCATTAGCATGCCGAGTTTTGAGTTATTCAGGTCAAATTCTGATGAGTACAGGAAGAGCATACTTCCACCAGCATGTAAGAAACGAGTGGCCATTGAGGCAGCAGCCAAAAATGATTGGTATGAATTTGTTGGATTGGACGGCCTTATTATTGGTGTTGACCGGTATGGCGCCTCTGCGCCATCAAATGTGATAGCCGAGCATTATGGCTTCACTGTACAAAATATTTTACGTGAGATCAACAAAAAATGGGGACTATGAATACCACAGACACTGAGGTCACAAAGCAAGTAAAGAATCTTGAATTTTAAGTCCCCTCTATCAAGAGAGGATTCAGGGGTGTGTTTGATACAGCAGTCTATAAACCGTTTATTCAATATTCTCCGTGCCTCTGTGTCTCTGTGATTATTCTTGTCATTTTTGTGTCGGACATAAAGAATATAGCCGATTCCGCCAGAAAGACCATTGTCATGTTCAACAACTGCCATGCAGGCAAGGCGGCCAGGAATGACAACTTTCTTTTGTAATTGACTATAGGTGCGCTTTGCTTCACCCAGCATAAATTTGTTTCAATCTGTATTGATTCTAAACCGCTCAATTTGTATGATAATCAATGCATTAATACAGAGCCAAATCGCTGAATAACCTCATAAAACAGCTTATAATGAAATGATTAAAGAAATACCAGATAATAATGTCTCGTTTCGTTATCCAAAAGCATAAGGCAACACATCTTCATTTTGATTTCCGGTTGGAGATGGATGGGGTGCTTAAGAGTTGGGCTGTCCCAAAAGGTCTGCCAGAAGAGCCTGGAATCAAAAGGCTTGCTGTATCCGTAGAAGATCACCCGCTTGATTACATTGATTTCGAGGGGGTAATACCTGAGGGACACTACGGGGCTGGTGTCGTTGAGGTATGGGATAAGGGAGAATATGAGCTAGAATCAAGGGAAAAGGACAAGATTGTATTTCATCTTACAGGTAAAAAATTAAAAGGACGCTATGCACTAATCCATACGAACGATAAGAACTGGCTCATTTTCAAACTGAAAAAATCCTAGCTGTAAAACGTAAGACAAAAACTATTGAACCACAGATTACCCGGATTTCACAGATTACACAGATAAAAGATATCTATAAAATCACATATTGTAAAATCTGTGTAATCTGTGAAATCTGTGGTTTCGCTGCTCCTTAGAACCTATCCAGCATTTATCAATTGATTCATTAGTCCTTACAGAGAAAAAGCGTGACCAAAAGACAGCCCAGGTTGGAGAAAATCCTGCCCCTCATTATTATCCTTATTTCCATTCTTTTGTATCTTAATACACTTCCGAACATCTTTGTTTATGACGATGCGTACGTCATTACTGAAAATTATTTCATCAAATCTCTGGGAAATCTGCCAAAGCTGTTCACGAAAGATTATTTGCCCCTTTCAGGAGAACTCAGCTATCGACCGGTCGTCACTTTGACGTATTTTTTCGATTATGCCATATGGCGGCAGAATCCACTTGGCTATCATCTCACCAATGTCATATTACACACCATCAATGTATTCTTATTCTACCTGTTCATAAAAAGCATCTCCCGAAACTCGTCACTCTCTATATTGGCCACTCTACTGTTCTTGTCCCATCCCCTTCTTACAGAAACCGTCAATGCCGTTTGCTACCGGGAGGATATACTTGTTTCAATTTTCTTCCTTCTGGCATTTATCTATTTTATAAAGATACGCATCCCTTTCTCCGGAAGAGGAAACTTAACACAACAAACGCGTACACGTTTTGTTCCCTCCTATATCACCTCCTGTGCCTTTTATTGCCGGGCGCTCTTCTCAAAAGAGATGGCAATTACGCTCCCCATCCTCCTCGTTTTGTTTGACCTTTTATGCCCCAGTCCTGGACAGGGGTTTTAGAAATTGTTTAGAGTTGTATCGGAGAATTTGATTTTTAATATTCTCTTTGCGTTCTTTGCGGTGATATGTTTATGCTTATAAAATCACCATATTATCCCGATGGATAACCTCATCGTACAACTTGTACCCCAGCACCTTGGCAATATGAGAGGTACTGCATCCTTTAATCTTCTCTATCTCTTCGGAAGAATAGTTTGTCAAACCCCTGGCAAAAATTGTCCTATCTTCTTTTTTACAGACCGAAACAATATCGCCTTTACTAAAAGATCCCTCCACAGATACAATGCCAGAGGCAAGCAGGCTTTTCCCCTTCTCTGCCAGGGCATGCATGGCGCCATCATCGACATATATCTTTCCCTTTGGCTTGATTGTGTATCCTATCCACCGTTTACGGCTTGTCAGTTTTTCCTCTTTCGGGAGAAACAGGGTGCCAACATTTTCACACTGCAGAATTTTTTTCAATACATGGTCCGTTCGTCCATTTGCGATAATCACCGCTTCGCCTGCATTCGTAACAACGGATGCCGATTCCAGCTTGGTCTGCATGCCGCCTACTCCCCTTGCAGTCTTTGAGTCAAATGCCAGTTGCTTAATTTCATGTGAAATATTTTCTACAATGGGAATAACCTTTGCCTTACCTTTTGCAGTAGGACATCTATCATACAATCCATCAACGGAAGAGAGGATAATGAGCAAATCTGCATTCAGGAGGTTCGTCACGAGAGCAGAAAGTGCATCGTTATCACCGAACTTGATTTCATCCACGGAAATCGTGTCATTCTCGTTTACGACAGGAATGGCATTCATCTGAAACAGCGTATGTATCGTATTGCAGGTATTCAGGTATCTTTGGCGGTCTTCAAAGTCCTCACGGGTAAGGAGTATTTGTGCCGCATGGTAACCGTGAAGTTTGAAACACTCATTGTATGTCCCAATCAACTTGCTCTGGCCTATCGCTGCAACCGCCTGTAATTCGGGTAATGTGGAAGGTCTTTTCTCTATGCCCAGTTCTCCCATACCAGAACCAATTGCGCCGGAACTCACCACAACCACATCGTAGCCCATCTTTTTCAGTTCAACGACCTGCCCGGCGAGGTTCCGTATCTGTTCCCTATCTACGTATCCGTCATCGGTGGTGAGCACACCCGTCCCTATCTTGACAACGACCTTTTTTACCTTTGATAGAATTTGCCTTCTTAAATCATTTTTTGTTTTCATACCATTACACCGATTAAATTATGCCTTTTACTGTTTTTGACACTAAGGGATTGACAATAAATAATCTGAACAAGTTTGTTGTCCAACACTTTGAAGATCTGGCACTGTCAGGGCTAAAGCCCAATTCAGATAAGACCGTCACTAACCCCAGCCTTAAGGCTGGGGTTAGTGGGTACACGTCATACCGGGGCTTTAGCCCTGATGGCACAGCAACCGTAGTTGTTCACGTTATTTATTGTCAATCCCTAAGGCACAAAGAAAATACTTGGTGTCTTTCGTGACTCTGTGGCTAAGTATTTCCCTCGATTTAGCTTAATTAAGGTAGTTATAATCTCAGAAAAAGTCAAGAAATATTGTGATATACAGAACATATCCTGTTTTTATAATTATATAGAGTAAGGGCAAACGGCGTTCATCCGTACATTTCTCTGTGGCAATCTTTTATGACTTTCTTAAGGAGAGTCTGATCAGGTGTCTAAATTCTTCTGATTTGAGTAAGATAGAGGTGACGGCAAATGCAGCAAATGCAGCGGTCATCGGGGCAAACAAGCGAAGTCCTTTAAAATAAAGACTGCCGCCTCCATCCGAAGCAGGAAACAGTCTCAAGACAAACCAGCACGCTATTGCCATTGCTACCGAGGCAGTTACTGTTTTCAGGATCGAGACGACAACCTCGCTTCCTATCTTAATGCGTACTCTTTTTTGTAAGATGATGGTCAGAATAATAATCTGGACAATGGCGCTGATAGCCGTAGAGAGCGCCAAACCGCCTTCCCGCAACACCCAAATGAGTGAAAGATTTAAGACAAAATCCAAACCAACGCATATCGCTCCAATTTTTACCGGGGTGATTGTATCTTTGACTGAATAAAACGCACGAATCAACACATGAAGGCCGCAGTATGCCCATATCCCAATGGCATAGAAGAAAATTACGCGTGACGTCCTGTATGCGGATTCCGCATCAAACTGTTTCCTGCGGTAAATGAGGTCAACGATCGGTTCACGAAGCATAATTATGGCCAGGGATGCAGGGATACCGATTAAGAGCATAAATTTTAACGCCCTGTTGAAGGTTATCGAAAAGGTGTTCCAGTCCTCACGTACCGCATGCGTTGAAAAAAGCGGGAATATAGCTGTGGCCATGGCAATACCAAAAACACCTAAAGGGAATTGAATCAACCGATCGCTGTAATACAGCACAGACGCGGCGCCAGCTTTCATTGGATAATTGATGGCCATTCCTGCAAAATGGAAATAGCCAGGCCCGTCCTGAGGGGCAGCAAATCCAACAGCAATAACGCTATCAACAAGAACGTTAATCTGGACGACAGCCAGTCCGAAGACAACAGGACCCATGCGAGCCAACACTAATTTCAAGCCTGGATCTGAAAATTGTAGAATGGGTCGATAGTATAATTCTTTTCTCCGTAAGACCGGGATATGGATAATTACCTGAACAAGACCGGATAAAAAGGTAGCGATGGCAACTGCGTAGATCATTTTTTCAAGCGTTTTTCCAGTGTAAGGAGCCAAAACAGCCCCTAAGATCCAGCATATATTCATAACCACAGGCGCAAATGCAGGCATGAAAAAATGGTGAAGGGTGTTCAGCACTGATCCCATAAAAGCTACTAAGCAAATAAAGAAGACATAGGGAAACATAATAATGGATAGTTTGAAAACAAGCTGCCACTTTTCCTGTACGTGGAATATCCTGGGGATAGCAAAAAATGAGCCTTCGCCTAACAATACAATTCCCCCTAAAATAATGATGAGTACCGTGGCTATGACATTGACAAAGGCCATAGCTTCTGCCCTGCCGCGTTTTTCGATGTGTTCTGTGAAGATGGGAATGAAGGCAGCGCTGAGAGCGCCTTCGCCAAAGAGGCGTCGAAACAGGTTTGGAATCTTAAAGGCAACGGCAAAGGCATCCCAAACCATGCCTGTACCAAAGATACTTGCGCATATCATGTCCCGTGCAAGACCAAGTATTCGGCTTAAGAAGGTGCAGACGCTGATAATCCTAACCGAGCTGAATAAATTATGTGTTTCCGACATAAATGATTTTTAACGAATTTATATATCTGCATGAAACATTCATGACCCTATACTTCCTTATTCTTGTATATGTAATGGAAATCCCCCTACATCTCCCTTTCATAAAGGGGGACTGAGGGGGATTATGTATTTTTTGACCATAGTACTAGATAACAGTATTTGAAGGAATAACGCTTCCTTTTGGTATGATGACTATGTAATCCTGGATCATGTAATTATCCGCATTCAGATTATCGACTTTATTTACATTCTCTATTTTCACATTTTCACCGATATGTACATTCTTATCGACAATAGCCCCTGCGATCCGTGAATTGTTACCGATTCCTATATCCGGTATTTTTTTATACCGATTCATCCGTATATTAGATTCTGATTCATAGTAATCCGCACCCATAATGATAGCGTTTTGAATAAGGGTATTCTTGCCAATAATACTCCTGATTCCTATGACAGAATTATGGATTTCAGCATCGTTAATGATGCATCCATCCGAAATAATAGATTGAGTAACCTTGCAGGCATTTATGACAGATCCGGGTAAGAAAAGCGGGTTGGTATAGATCGGCGCTTTCTCGTTAAATAAATCAAAATTGGGGGTAAGAGACGCCAAATTCAGATTGGCTTCATAAAATGACTTTATTGTTCCTATATCCTCCCAGTAGCCATCAAAGAAATAAGCAAGTACCCGGCGTTTTTTTATTATTTCCGGGATAATATCCTTACCAAAATCAGACTTATTTGTTTCTTCCTTTAATACGTCATTCAAAACATCAAGATTAAATATATAAATACCCATTGAGGCAAGAAGGGTGCGACCTTTAGCCCTTATACCACGCCTGTCAAAAGCAGATGCTGGTAAAGAAAGAGAATCCAGAACCTTCTCCTCTTTTGGTTTTTCGAAGAAATCAATAATTCGTTCCTGTTCGTCTACCTTTAAGATACCTAAATGGCCGGCATCTTTCCTTTGCACGGGAATCGCCGAGACGGTGACTTCCGCGCCGCTCGCAATATGCATTTTGATGACCTCTTGATAGTTCATCCGGTAAAGTTGGTCACCTGAGAGGATCAAAACAAAGTCAATATTGGGCTGATTAAAAAAACGAAGGTTTTGACGAACGGCATCAGCAGTACCCTGATACCAGTTCATGCTTTCTGTAGTTTGGGCGGCTGCGAGGATTTCAATAAAACCCCTGGAAAAGTTATCGAATTTATATGCCCGTGTTATATGTCTATGAAGAGAGGCCGAATTAAATTGTGTGAGTACGTAAATCTTATTGAGATTAGAATTCAGACAATTACTGATAGGAATGTCTATAATCCTGTATTTGCCCGCCAGAGGGACTGCAGGTTTTGTCCTTTCTTTTGTTAAGGGATAGAGCCTTGTCCCACGCCCTCCCCCGAGAATTACGGAAATTATATTATCCATTTCTACCATTCGGGATACATCCTTTGACTATAAAAAATACAGACGTAGTTTAACACAAAATCTGACTTATTCAAGTCAGATACTATAAATTTATGCTAAAGGAATTCCAATCTGGTAGGGGTAATTCATGAATTACCCTTACATGCTTCTGTAACAAAGACATTAATAATATTTTGCCTTTCTTTCCGAAGACTTGTGGTTCAATAAGCGATTTACAATTACCTCAGTAGTCACAGTTTTGTACAATTTGTTTGCAGCTTTTAATCTTGCAATTGCCAACTCGATTTGATAGTATTCCTTAAAATATTTTCATTAATATACTTGAAACAATTATCTTTTTACAAGGGAGGGGTTGATATCCGGAAAAATCTCTTGGATGCGGCTGATCCAAGTTCATTATCCCTGTTTTTTGTCGTGGGATTAATCGTAGGTAGTTTCTTGAATGTCTGTATCTACCGAATCCCCAGGAAAAAATCTCTGGTATCGCCTCGTTCATTTTGTCCAAATTGTAATACGCCAATCGGGTGGTATGCTAATATTCCTGTATTAAGCTATATATTCCTGCTGGGGCGTTGTCGGGCGTGCAAGGCTAAAATTCCAATACGTTATCCACTTGTAGAGTTATTGACAGGGTATGTTTTTGTACATCTCTATTACGTATTTATCCAATACAGACACGAATCGCCCTGCATTTTTATTTGTTACATAGCTCTTTGTTGTGCCCTGATTATATCGACCTTTGTAGACCTTGAGTTACTGGTCATCCCCAATGAGGTCACGTTTGTTGGTATTCCGCTTGCTCTTGTTTTAAGCGTGATATGTCCAGGTTTGCATGACGCGCAGAACACCCTGAGAAATTTTTCCTTGACGGGTATCTACCGATTAGATACGTTGATTGCGTCCACGATCGGGATGCTTACTGGAGGATGCCTGATATTTCTCTGTAGTATTTTGGGGAAATGGGTATTTAAGAAGGATGCCATGGGGCTTGGGGATGTGAAACTCATGGGTATGATTGGCGGGATCACGGGCTGGAAATTAGCGGTGTCAATCTTCTTTGTCGCTCCGTTTTTTGGGCTCTTAATGGCCGTTCCTGTGTTATTGTTTAAGAAAAGTCATTTAATCCCGTACGGACCATTTTTGTCGTTGGCTGCGCTGGTGTGTATCGTCATGCAAGATTATTTTATAGGACTTGTCAATATGTATGTTCAACTCTTTGCCGTATTATTTTCTGGGTTTCATTCATGAATATTACTAAATTCTATGTGGTTAAAATTTCTTTACCGTGAAAGGAGGAAAGGACGTATGTTAGAAGGATATGGTGTGGCGCGAGGTCTTTGTCTGGTTGGGATATTGGGAATACTGGGTGCTGGCACAGGTTGTGGTCAGCTTAAGAAGCTGCGACAGGAAAATCAGCAGTTGAATGAAACCATATCAGGCCTGCAGCAGGAGAATGCAGAACTATCCTCGAAGGCGAGTCGGTATGAAAGCGAGTTGAGTCGGCTCGAGAATACAAGAAGGGATCTTGAAGCAAAATTAAAAGGTACAGGGGCGACCGTAAGGATAAAAAACGGCACTGTTTCTGTATTGCTGCCGGGCGCGGTATTGTTTGATTCCGGACAAACTACGTTACGGCCACAATCCAAGGCAACACTCAAGAAGATCGCGGGTATACTGAAGACATCCGCAGCAGGTGAAATAGTCAGAATTGAAGGTCATACGGATAATGACCCTGTTGTCAGACATAAAGACAAGTACAAGTCAAACTGGGAGCTATCCGCAGCAAGGGCTGCTGCCGTTCTCCATTACATGGTTGAAGAATGCGGCGTTTCTCCCGCCAGGGTTTATATCGCTGGATTCGGACAATACCAACCTATGACCGACAACAAATCAAAGACGGGAAAGGCAAAAAACCGACGCGTGGAGTTTGTAATAGTGCCAAAAGGCGGCGGCTAGAGTTTCACATGATTGTAATTGTAGATTATGGGATGGGAAACCTCCGGAGTGTAGAGAAGGGTTTCGAACGGTTTGGTTTTGATGTCAAGGTTACCGATGACCCAAGGGAGGTTAAAAACGCAGACAAATTAGTACTTCCCGGTGTGGGAGCATTTCGAGACGCCATGGATGGCCTAAGACAGAGGGGATTGATAGAACCAATTGTGGATTATATCCAATCGGGCAAACCGTTCCTGGGAATTTGTCTTGGGTTGCAGTTGCTGTTTTCCAAAGGTTATGAAGATGGAGAACACGATGGTTTGGGTGTTATTCCCGGCAAGGTAGTCAGATTTAAATTTTCTGAAAATGGAACAAAGGAGAAGTTGAAGATTCCACACATGGGCTGGAATCAGATAAGTTTTCTAAAAGAGGATAATCCTCTCCTGAAAAATGTACCCTGTAAT
>Ga0209000_1001344_pt1 | contig 16057 bp, 25 predicted proteins | sample RifGroD2_FD_183998 | JGI IMG/M metagenome (GOLD analysis project Ga0209000, IMG submission 183998) | Groundwater microbial communities from Rifle, Colorado, USA - Groundwater D2 (SPAdes) (version 2) | ecosystem: Environmental > Aquatic > Deep subsurface > Groundwater | place: Rifle, Colorado...
AACCGCAGCTACTAATACACATACTACTAATACAAATTTAACTAAAAAAATTAATAATAAAAAGGATTCAACGAAGAAGGATGACAGAAAATCCAAGTATGAGAAGTTTTATCTATAGGGGGAATTATGATGTACTTAACGCTCAAGGATTGTGCCGAATTAGCGCACATCAATGTTTCGTCGGCCCGCTTCTATAAAGACAAGGAGGAGTTCAGAAATTACTTCAAAACATCAGGAGAAGGTAAAAAGATTAAGTACGAGCAGGATTCAACCGTAGAACTACTTTCGTTTATCAGTAAATCATATGCGGAAGGACTTGACGCAGATCAAATTGTCGAGCTGATGGATAGTAGATTTGGTATGATAGTTACCGACCTAGCAACGCAAGAACCGGATAACAACACCGAGACAACGCAACAAGAAGATTTAGTGCATAGTCTTCGTCATGTTTTACTCGAAGAACTAGCTAAGCAGAACCACATTATACTAAAACTTCAAGATGAGCTTGAGAATATGAAGGCGGAATTTAAGGAAGGGCTTGCAGGACTCTATGAGAAGGTTGAGAATGGACATAGGGACGCAGAATCCAGGGACCTCGAGGTAATGCAGAAGCTCAATGATATTAAGTTAATACAACAGCAGCGCAATAAGAGGACCTGGTGGAAATTCTTCAGCAAGTAACTGGTCATATTTCTTGAAAACTCCCATAAATATATATCAAGTTGATATGAGGGAGGTTGCTCAATGGAAAAGAAAAAGAAGCCAGCACTAATCCACTTCTCCACCCCACTCTTGAAGGATTTAGACGCTTATGCGAAGGGTTGCGGTATAAGCAGGAACGCAGCAGTTAATTTAGCTTGTTCAGAATTATTAGGTGAAACAGAACGGCTGAAGGAAGAGGCAGACCGATTGCGGTCCCTTGTGCTAAAGTTAGCAATGTCAAAGGGGGAGCAGGTATGACTTGGATTACCTTAGTGATTGTATTCGGTCCGCTCTTATTCATTTTCATGCTGCCTGAACATCATGAGGCTGTTCCTATATTCCAACCCAAGAGGCGCAAGAGGGGTTATAGGATTAGACGAACATTATAACAACATGATATAGGGCATTGTTCGGATAGCCTCCCTCAAGCCCTTGTAGATTGTGCTAAAAGTGGCATATTAGGCAGGGATAAGTTAAGTAGGGGAGAGTGGGGGAGCGAAATATCCGAACGATAGTAACTGAAATAGATAATACCATCCGAGCTGGATGGTATTTGTTTGTGCTATTCTTTATAAGGCCATATCCATCCTTCGTCATCGTGTATAACCTCAACTACGTATTCATCCAGACCTAATGATGGCATTGTGTTCCTATTTTCATATATTATGGCATGACCTAAATCATCAGAGAAGCAATCATCACCCGTTAATTCCCTTAAATATTCTTCCTTCCCATTGACTAATAGTCCTATTGCATACTTCTTGACTTCACTAGTTGCATTTTTATTAATTTCCGCGTTAATCTCATTCATCCCTCTTCACCCCTACAATATTCTCAGTCCATCAACCTACCTACAGTAATAGGTTTATTGCATTTAGGACATAAATTCAAATCATCATCCCTATGGATATATTTAAAGAACTTCTCGTTCCTTGACACAACTCTGCTTTCTCCGCAATTGCTTTTATATAACCATTTGTTATGATCTTTGAACCTCCCTCCGCTTTAGAAGCGGGGGATTCTTGGGAACACCTCAACCAATGTTGAAGTTTAACTAAGCTATCCCTGTAGTCCCTACAGTTCTTTAGCACTATGCTAATAGTCGAAGCCCTTCGGCAAGTATGTTCTTTGCCGCATTTAAGTCTCTGTCGTGTTCAGTATGGCAACTTGGGCATTCCCATGTTCTAAGATTCAAATTTTTAACTTCCTTGTTGCGATAGCCACAACATGAACAAAGTTGGCTTGATGGGAATGTCCTGCCTATCACTGAAACGATTCGCCCATACCATTTGGATTTATATTCTAACATGGTACGAAATTCAGACCAACCAACATCTGCAATAGATTTAGCAAGTTTATGATTTTTGATCATGTTGCTAGTTTGCAAATCTTCAATGCAAATGATTTGGTTGTTCCGAATCACCTCAGTAGATAATTTTTGCAAGAAGTCACGCCGACAATTAGCTATCTTTTCATGATGTTTGGCAAGCTTGACTCTAGCCTTATTGCGGTTTTTGCTACCCTTTTGTTTTCGGGATAGTGAACGTTGGAGCTTGGTAAGTTTTTTCTCCATCTTGCGGTAATATTTTGGATTGTGCATCTTCTCTCCGGTTGATAAAATGGCAAAATCCTTAATACCTAAGTCGATGCCGACGAATTGATTGACTTCCGGTAATAATTCAATTTCAGTATCGACTAATATGGATACAAAATATTTACCTGAAGGATTACGCCTAACGGTGGCACTAATGATCTGACCATCAACTTCTCTAGATTTAGCAAATTTAACGAATCCTAGCTTTGGTAATTTAACCATATTATCGACTATTCGTATATTAGAATTAGTGCATTTACTTGTATATGACTGAACCGGATTGCGTTTTGATTTGAATTTAGGATACCCAGTCTTTTCCTTAAAGAACTTTTGATACGCAAAATCTAAATCTTTCAAGGTGGATTGCAATGATGTAGAATCTGGTTCTTTTAGCCATTCAAATTCTTTCTTTAATTTAGTCAGCATTGCGGAACATCCATTGTAGTTGATAGTTGCATCATATATTTCATAGGCGTTTTTGCGTTCATTCAAAAAGTGATTGTATACAAAACGATTACATCCAATAGTTTTGGCTATTAATACTTGCTGCTCATTACTTGGATACAACCTAAATTTAAACGCTTTATGCAATTGACTAACACCTCCTTTCTTGATACACTAATTATAGCACGTAATTACGTGCAAAACAAGAAGGAAGTGCTAGTTATGAGAGTTAAATTCACGACTACTTTAGATTCTGAATTACTGGAAAAGATTAAGATTCGGGCCATTAAGGAAAAAACAGATGTTAGCAAGATACTTGAAACGTTGATTGAGAAGTACCTAACGGAAGGGATCGACGATTCATCTCCCACCTAAGAGGTGGGAGTATTCTCTCCGAACGTAGGATAAATTCTATACAAAACCATTTGCAGTATTCAGGCATTCTGCTTCACCCCCTACAATATTGATTTTTCAAATTCTAAGTTATCCTCAATATTTATGACAAGCTTACTACTCGGTATATCTATGACATATTTTATACCTAACCTCGTTAATGTATCCCGCAATTTACCTACTACTTCCATTCGCTTTTTTAGTTCAAGATCAACCCCCAAGGCCTCCCTTGCCGCCTCCCACACCATCATGAAGTCATCACTAGCAAATATCCTGCGTGTATTTTTATGTCCCATCGAATCACTCGTTTTCTGGCATTGTCTCAGTAGTCCTTCAAGGGCATTTTCTAACTCTATAATTCTTTCTGTACTGTCATTTGACGAACTCATTTCTTCCCTCCCTAAATACATCCTCAATCCTCTCAACCATCTCCACAGGCAACGCAACCCTACACATCTCATAATTACTATACGTTGCAGGAGATATACCCAATAACCGCGACATCTTCATAGTAGTGATAAGTAGAGACTTCCTTCTGCTTTTGATTAACTCCATGAATATCTTATTCCTTCTGTTGATTTCAGTATTCAACTCTTTCTCCCTTGATGCATCTACCTCAAGCCTTACCCTATTATGTTTCAACTCACAGTTTAGATTGTGGCAATCATACGTCCTGCCATACGTTCCGTTCGGACCATCCCATAGGCCGAGGATGTATTTAGTTGGTTCGTTGCAGGTATTACATTTCATTTGGATTCTTCCTCCTCAAAACTCCCAATACCCTCATTGGTCTCCTCAGCCATCAGCAAGCACTCAAAACTCTTATGAATAATCATTTCAGGCAACTCATCATGCCATTTAATTAGCAGAACTTTATCACCCTCTAGTATGGGCTTTGAGCATCCAGCGCAGTTAATCATCTACTCGCACCTCTAACCCCCACGACATAATTACTGTACTGTCTGGAAGAAAAGGTTTTCCCCGCAATAAATAAGTTACCTTTTTGCTGAGTTCGTGACCGGTATAAACCTTATTAATAGGGTGATATTTTTGAAGAGTCAGTATATCTCCAACTGAAAAAACACGATCATCTTCTTGCCTAAGCTCGAATGTCTTTTCTCCGGTCTCCACTGCATCGTAAAACTCAGGCCATGTTTTTAGGAAATGCTCAGCCATCTACTCCTTACCCCTCCTTACCCATCCATTATCAATAATCACATGCACTGGGCAAAAGTGAATATCTTGCCACTCTGCACCTTGATTAATAGAGTGCTTTTCGCAAAGTGGTTGGTCGCATGTTTTGCGTGGCCCTACTGGATAATCACATAATGATACTGAGACATCGCCACATACGGAGCATGGCTCTACTCCCTCACCACACACGAACATGGTTGATCCGTCTGGATATGTTTTTATTGCACATCCCAAGGTTTATTTACCACCCTTCTTCCTAATCTCTCGAATAGCCCAAATCCTAAACCAAGCACTAGCCGATAATCCTTTAGTCTTGGCAAGTTCCTTTACTTCTTCGACTTCTTCCTTTGTCTCAAAATATACTTTGACATGCGGCTTGTTTGCTTTCTCTTTCACTCTCTATCCTCCTTAACAAATCAGGATTATCAATGGAATTTCCCAATACTTCCACAAACTCGAATTCCCCGATCATAAATCCGCTATCTATAATACTAGCCACTAAGAATTTTTCGCTATGTTCCCAGTAACCTTGATGATATTCCCCACCCCAAACACGAACGATATCTAATTCGTATATTTCTTTACCCTTTACTCCCTTTTCATTTCTTTCTGTCTGTCCGATAAATTGACCGACTGATTCATTATTAACGAATGCCCACTCTAGAGAAGTAACTCCGTCCTCTTCAAAGCGATTGCATGTATCAATGGCAACTCCCAAGAACTTCTCAATCAATGATCCATATGTCCATTCTCCGTCAACAGTCTTCACCCCCCTAAATCTAATTTTCCTCATTGTGATACCTCCAATAGTTCAGTATTTCCGAGTTTGTTGCCGACAACTTCAAAGATTTGAAAGTCCTGCCATATTCCATATTGCGACTTTAACTGATTGTCAACTACAACAAATTGACACCATTGTTCACTGTACTCAACAGGTAATGATCTTCCGTATTCACCTCTTAGTTGCCCATTTGACCCAACGCTTTTCCAAAGTCGCAAGATATCACCCTCGTAAATCTCCGTACCGTTTTTATCACGAAGTCCTGTGCATTGTCCGACTGTTTCAAGGATAACTCGCACTAACTGAGCTTTATTGACTATATGATACCTAGTAGAACCATAAGGTGATTCAAATTCACTACCATCCTCTACGACATAATAACCATAAACCCACTCTTTGGTATCAATCCTTTTACCGCGAAACTTAATTTCCCTCAAAATAATTCCTCCAATCTAATATACACCTAGTACCATTATATACCCCTGCAAGTACCATGTCTAGGGCAAAAAAAGAGAAAGCATGGTCAATATTTATACCTACTTAGCCCTGCTAGTATGGAAAGGCAAGTTCTTCCCATTTAGGCATTTTTGACAATCAAGAAGGTTTTTCTTTTCGCAGGTTCGGCAGGTCAATTGTATTCTTACTGGTTTAGCAGGTTTGGTGATCAGACTATCCATAAACTCAAACACTCTCTCTATTTGTTCCTCATTCATCTTGGACATCTTTTGAGTAATTCGTGCGCTATGCGCTCTATTGAAGTCGTGTGTGTTTTTCCTGTCGTTATGAATAACTGAATGACACTTAGTGCAATAGAAAGTTAAGTCCTTCAATCTTTCGTCACCTAAATATTTGTAAGTATTATGGTGAATAGAAAACCCTGTATTAAACGTTCCCTTGCATCTTTGGCATGTATAACCATCCCTTTCTGCTACTTCTTGTCGCAATCCCTTCCAATGTTTAGTTTTTAGATAATCAGTGTAGGTTTCGGCGACTTCACCAGTGGCGCATTTTATATTCTTGAATAAATGTCCTTGACTTGCTTTTCTATGATTGACGGCCACTTTCTTTGTCATCGTATTTCCTCCGATTTATTTAAAAGTGTTTGCCTTAATACAGTGCACTAGGTATCCGTATACGAACACACACTGTATTAAGGTCTATTCTAGTTCCCACCTAGTAATTGATTAACATATCTCTTTGTTACATTTAATGTTTTACTCAATTCCAATGATGACATTTCGGGGTTATCTTTTCTTAATTCATCGAGTCGTTTAATTAAATCCTGTTTCGCCTGTTGTCTTGGGGTTAAACCGTTCTCATTCTTTCGACTAGCTAATCTCGCAACGTTTCTTCTTCGATACTTTTCATGAGTTCCTATTATTGTTTTGAGTTTTACTTGTTCTGCTTCTGTAATTGTTAGTCTATTAATTAGGAACTCATTCGCGTACCAGTAACCAGGCTTATCCTTCATGCCTTTAGTGACTCTTTTAATTAATCCACTATTTCTGCCCTGCTCATAGTCGATGAACTTCTTTACTGCCTTACTGACTGATTTACAGATTCCCTTAACCTCACTGTCGAGCAATGGTTTCTTAAATTTCCTATTGAACTCCATAACGTCCATTAAGAGTTGTTCTGTATCTCTGATATAAATTCCATTCCAATAACTAAAACAATGGAGGATAAAGTTTCTCGAACCTTCAATATCATAATTCCTTAACTTGCATAGTTTTTCGATGTCCTCTGCTCTGTTCATGTGAAGGCTATATGAGTTAAACAGGTTCTTAACTACGCAAGCTTTTCTAGGTTTATAATCTTTTGACTTGGCAATTCTATCTTGCCTTTTCTTTTCATAGTTGAGGTATTCGTCCCTAAGATCAACCATTGAATAGTAAATATCATTGTCGATGTGCAGTATCTTACAGGTTGCATTATTACGGCTGTTTATAGTACCCGGTAATCTAAGTACCCTCGCGCTGTCTGTCGCGCTATAGTCTGCGCCTAAGTCTACTAACTGATGATATAGATAATCCTCTAGTTCTTGGAATGTTTGAAGTGCTTGTTTTGGTGCGTTTTTGATTCGGAAGTATAGATGAAATCCCCTACCGCTATCCACGATCATACTAGGCTTAGGAATAAGCTTCTTTGCTACCATGTCCCATATAATAGCCATTGTGTCGCCTTTGGTGTGCTTGCCATACTTTTCTATGTCTAAGTCGATAAACAGGCTCCTGTACTGCCTTATATTGCTTACAGATCGTTTGCGAACCCAATATGTATTCGGGCTAACATAAGTATCCTCACGACCGTTAGTATCCTCCATATCAAGTCTGAGGCGTTCCATGTCGGTCGTATAAGTTTTTGCCATCTTTTCCCCGCGTATGATCTTCATGGATAAGAATGATATAAAACCATCCGTAGTATCGTCAAATAGATGCCTATGGAAAGCTTCAATATCTGTTTGTCTTTGAGCTAACGGCATGGTTCACTCACTTCTTTTTCATCTCCTTATCCAGAATCCTTCTCACAATTTCAGATTTACTTATCCCTAATTTTTCAGCCATTTTCTCCAACCATTCGCGCTGTGTATCCGTGATGGTTAAGTCAATCCTTTTCAACAAAACACCTCTCTTTTATACGTTGATTATACTACTTACTGCGTATAAATACAAGCAATAAGAAGCTTGCAAGTTCCTATATTTGGGCATAAAAATAACCCCCACCATTACGGCAGGGGTTAAATCTTTACTCGTTATATAACTGGTTTACAACCGTCTGATACACGGTTTTTCGGGTTAGCTCCCATACCTTTTAGCAGAGGGGTTTTGTCCCGTAGGAGTTATTAACCACTTTTTCCCACCAGTGCGTCTACGTTTCCGCCACTACACACTTTTAGTATATCAGATATTAGGCAATGAAAATAGAGCGTCCTCATAACATATGGCTACAATTTCGCTCCGCAAAAGATTTCTCTTTTTCTAGCGCTTTCAGTATATCATATCGTTGACCTCAACGGAATGATGCTATTCTGCTTTACCAGCACCCAACGCTGTGACCGCCACAGTGCCCCCAATACCTCCGGCGAACCCAGCTAGACCGCTTACTACCATCTTTATCGTCTCGTAGTCTAGTGGCTGCTTGGTGACTCCTGATAAGACGACAAGGGATAGAGTAATAAGGATTATTCCTGATATGGCAATGATTGTGGCTTTTTCTCGCATGGTATTCATTCCTTTCTTTAAGGTTTACCAAAAGGTAAACGTTTACCAAAGTAAACCACTGATTATAAGTCGCTCTATGGTTTACCTAATTAAGCTAGCTCCATTCTCTTCGTCGCATGACCTAACCCGATAATATGTTTTGTCAGTTCATCAGCCTTGCTATTTAGTACACGAACAGAAAGATAAACATCAAAGTCCGGTTTAACCTCTGCCACACCAACCCCATCCTTAATATTTTTCATCTCCGCATCAATAGCATTCAGTAGATCATCCCACGTTTTGCCATGTTTGGCTAAAAACTCAATAGGATCAACGTGATTTGTCTCATGCCACATTTGCGATATGCCGCGATGGGAATACACATTAGGGCCAGTATGCCAACCGTATCGAACACACGCCTCAGCGACAAGCCAGACGGTCCTATTCCACACTTCAGCAAAAGGTTCAATCTCACACATTTCAACAGAAAGGAATCGAGAATTAGCAGTTGGTCCAGCGTGCCATGCTTTTTCTGTTTCTGGTATGCAGCGAATGATAGTTGTAGGATCCACGAAGTAATGAGCCGACGCTTGCCGATCTGCTGAATTAAAATAGTCATGCTCTCGTTGTGCTGTTGCTCCCGGGGTTGCTGTGCTATGGATAACGAACCCCTGCGGGGATATTTTGCTACCGGGACGATTAAATTTAAGTAGTTGCTCTGATATTTGGTAAGGCATGGTTAACCCTTTCCTTTCAGTTCTTCAACATCTTTTTGCAGATAACCCATCGTTTTGTCCATGCTATTGATTGTGTCGCTAATCTTAGTGATACTTAAACTTATCTCATGCTGGGTATCGTCAGATTTTCTGATGTGATCCATTAGTTTTGATTCTCTTTCCTGTGAATTTCCAATTTGTTCACGATGCTCTTTGCGAGTATCGAACAGAAGCCAGACAAACAGTCCGGGCACGATCCCGAAAGACATTACGAGTTGAACTACCATTTCTGATGTCATTTAGCCACCACTCTCCCCTTTATTGCTTCAATCGTTTTTGGACCTATTCCCTGCACTCTGTCAAGGGCGTATACGTCCTCATACGGCCTACCTTGTATGATTCTAACTGCTAGTACATTACCGATGCTAGGAAGGCTGTCCAAGGCTTCTACAGTGGCGGTGTTAATGTTTATCTTAGGGGAATCTCGAATGTGCAATGCGATGAACAGGGATATGGTTATGGATATTATTAACAGAACTATGATGAGGAGTTGTCTGTCCTTTGGCTTAATAGAGGAAATGAAATTGCTAGTTTCAGTAAAGGCCTTTCGATAACCCTTGGACCATGAACGAGTGCTTTCGTTATAATTATCGAGTGGAGTTTGTTCTTTTTCTTTTAGCCATGAAGTGAGTTTAGTCCACATTTTGCACCTCCTAGATGGGAATAGGAAAAGACAGGCATCATTACGATACCTGTCTTCTTAGGTGCAACGTTAGCACCCCTTGTCATTGGGATTTGTCCGTATACTAAGGCCGCCCGGACAAGGGGCGTCTGTCGCTAGATGATCAGTCTAGCCAAGCCTTAGTTTTAATAGTGTACCACGAATATCACTTTACATAAAGACAATTGCTGTAAAGTAATTTTATTCCTTGTTCCATTTTACGTTAAATTTCGCAGAAGTAACGTGGTATGATGGTGGGAAAATTTAGAGGGGGAAGAAAATGAAAAAATTAATCAAGTCGTTGATATTAGCCATGACGCTAACCCTAATGTTCACGTTACCCGTATTAGCAGAAGAGACAACTGATGCTGCCACTATGGCCCAAGAAATTGCCGATGTACGTTCTCTTGAAATGTTTGGCATGATCACCCTTGACGCTAGGATATTTAACCTGACCACCGAGTTGCAAATACACAAGTTGAAGGTTGAGTCGGATTCTACATTCGCCCAAATAGCCCAAGGCTTAATGTTTTCGGATGGCGACACGCTAACCCTAAAGGCTAGGAGATTTAATTGCATAGCACTCATGTCCTCGTATGGATTTATGACCGACGACGAGGCTATAGACCAATTGCAGGCATTGAGCTTGGTTCAATAGGGGGAAAGAGGTGAAGGAATGAAAAAAATTAAATCGGTGGTCTTGGCTATAATGATGGTCGTAGTGCTTACGTTGCCCGTTATGGCAGGAGAAATACCAGTGAATACAACGCAAACTAATTCACCTCGGATTGAATTAGTAGACACTAAAGCACCAAAAACGGTAAAGGCAAAAGCCGTATCTAGTAGTCAGATAAAGATAGGATGGAGTAAGGTTGTGGGCGCGGATTACTACCTAGTTTATCATTGTTACGACAAGGACGGGGCCTTCACTCTGCTCACCAACTCGGACGGCACAAATGATTTTGCATGGAATGGAGATTATTCAGCTAATGCCTATGGCATACAACCTAGCACTACGATGTACTTTATGGTCTGTTCCGTAAAGGATGGCTACATGTCTTCTTTTACTAAAAAAGTTAAGGCAACAACATTGAAACCTAGTAAGTCGGATCAAATTGCAGCCATGAGAGCGCAAGAGATTGTGGCTCCTGTTGGGTCGACGTTAACCATCAACGCTAGAATCAGCAACCTAATTATCGAGTTGCAGATTCATAAGCTGAAGTATGAATCAAATGCTACATTTAAACGAATAGTTCAAGGGATGATCATGCAGGGCCCGGGGTTAGGTTTAAAAGCAAAACAGTACAACAGTATCGCAACGCAGGTTCTACACGGATCGTTAAAGGATGATGTGGCAATAGCTCAACTACAGGCGTTAAGTTTGGTTCCATAAAAGAGCATAAAGATAGAGCAGGGAATTGACCCTGCTCTTTTATATTAGGGTGAGTTGTTAGATAATAGACTTAGTATTATGATAGAGTATTGTTGTGGTATTGTTCTGTGCTTGTGTTTATTTAACAGGATACAAATTAAGGAGTGATGCTAATTGAAAAAGTCAGAAGCAATCTTTACCACGATTGTCGTAATGACTATTTTCTATTGCGGAATAGGATACAAGGTTATCCAAGGCTATCTGAAGGACATCGGAAATCTAAGGGGCTCGATCGTTGAAGCAAGGCAATTACTAAGTTCATCCGATAAAAAACAAATCGAGTACGCAAAAACAATTTTAGACAATGCTCAATATAGCCTAGAAAGAAGCAAGGAGTAAAATGCTCCTTGCCTTTATTTTAGCCAACTCGTTCCCTTTTTTTTCTTCTTAGCCTTAGCTAATTCTTCATCAGATTCCAGCAACCCTTGAGTTTGGTATTTATCAAACGCTGCCCGAAGTGCATCCCTTTGGTCATATAGCGCATTCATCTCTGCTTTCTTTGCGTCGAATGGAGTTATTTTCGCCCCCATCAAGAAGGTGAGTAGCTGGTTGAACTTCTTATCACCTTTTAGATCAAGAGACTTAGATACATTCTCCATAAAAGGAACTTGCGACATCATATACCTAACGCCTGCCGGGACCTGTAATTCCTCTACTCCCTCTTTGCTTACTCCGTATTGTGCGCCCAATAGCTTAACAACGGCATCCGGTAGGTCAGGAACATACCCGGGTGCCTTTTTCATTTCTCCGGGATATTTCTCGATCTTATCACCAAAGAAAGTATTCTGATTGAATCCTAGTTCTAGCGGGGCCTTGAGTAACGGGGATAACGAACTAAGTGCAGTTTTTCCGATTTGAGCAGGATTCAACTTCTCCAAGTCTCCGATCGGTAGATTAGCATTCCAGTACATAGGATTTCCACCCTGTTCAAGTGGGGTCTTGACCCAATTTGGATTGTCCATATACTCGGGCATATTCTTTTCGTTAACAGGTTCAGAGAGATCCCTAACCCCGTTGAGTGCCTTTTGAGTTGCCGCATATTTACCAGGAGTCCTGATTAAGTTCTCAGCCTGTAGCGGGACGTTTTTCCGCAACCATGTATAGAAGGGAACTGTTCTCTTTAGGACATTCTTCTCAAAAGGCGTAACATCCCTATAATCGAAGAGTGTTTTATCTACAGTCTTTGCGGATTGCTTTACGTCACCAGTTTTCCTTAGTTCAGAAAGGAAGTTGAATGCCCGGGCCTGATTCTCTACCCCAGTACCTACGGTTCTTCCTGCTTTAATTAATGCGTTATTTTGAGATAATGGATTCAGAAGTTGAGGGGATAGATTACCTTTTATCCCTGCATCAAGTTTCTTTTCGATGTATCCGGGTATATCCGAGCCGAACCACCCCGAACCAATGACTCCTTCTTTCTTCATCAACTCTTTAGTTTTAGCGAGAGTCATCTTTTTTCCGCCGACATCAATCGTTTTGTCAGATACCTTCTTTCCGATAAGGGGTAGATCGGTTGCGTTTACGCCTAATGCCCTAACGTGGTTCATAGAATTAAGTAATTCCTTACCACTGTTTAATGCGGTCTGAAAGGCGTTGGATTGAGCATTGCGAATATGGAACCCAGGGTTAACGGCCGTGGCATACCCCTTCCATAAATTTAAAGCTTTGTCATATGCTCCCAGTATACCCTTGCTACCCTCGTCAGATTGCGAAGCCTTGAAATTGTTTAGCTCCCCGGCTATTTGTTTAGGCAGGGCATATACCGGGACATTCTTCGAAACAAGCATACCACTTCTGATTGCCCCGGCAGGGACTTCGATCATTTCTTCCTTACCCATACCCTTAACTAATTCCAAGAACTCATCAGGGACAGTACCGGCAGGGAAAAAGGCAAGACTTCCCTTGGGTAGATAAACCCCCATACTCGGATCAATCTTGTCAATATTCTTGGCATTAATCTTTGTTCCATACTTTTCTAAGGTTTCGTTGATAAATTTCTGTGTTTCGACAGCTCGCGCCGATACAACTTGACGAGAACCAACTAGTTTAGCGATATCCGTTTCCGGTTTTAGTCCTGCGTTTTGAGCTTGCGCCAAGGTGTCATATGTTTTAGCTTTTCCGTGGCCTCCGATTGATGCTTTTATACCCGGGTTATTTATTATCCCCCCGAGGAACTTCTTCTCTTTATCGGGATATATCCCCGGCAAGTAGTTAGCTCTTGGGGTTTTTAGTAATCCTAGCCCAACCTCTTCTGTCGCAGAAGCGTTGAGCGACTTGCTTGCCATGTCGGCAAGTTCCTTCACTCTATCACTTGCCCCTGTGTACATAGAGGGGTGCTGAACGGCATGTGAGGCTGTAGTTCTCTCTGCTGGTGTAAATCCCTCAGCCATACTGATAGCGTCATCCACGGCCTTATTCTGAGCATAGGATAGGGAATTTTGATAACCTTTCTTTGTATCGACAAACGCATCCCATGCCGCCTTATCCATTCCTGCTTCTCTGAAATTCGGCACAAGAGCCTTGCCTAATACTTGAACTGGTTTAGAATCCCTGAGCAAGTTACCCACTTTATTCAAGCCAATCTTTTCTGCCCCCGATTCGATGACGCTACCCGGGATAAGGGATGCTCCCATGAACTTCAATCCACCGCGATCTACGGCCTCTTTTCCTAGTGCCTTGGGAATAACCTTCCCTAATCCTTTAGCGGCCACCTTGCCCCCAATCTTAGCCCCTGCGCCAACCCCAAGAGTTAGGTAGGTGGTTGGGTCGAGTAAGGTATCGCCAGCGAATCCCAATACAGAGCGTAGCTTACCGCGCTCCATCCCCGATTGCTCCAACACATCCCTGTATGAAGTTTTATCTTCCCCACTTAGTCCTCGGTATGCAGAGCTTGCGACATCTCCCATTGAATCATCTTTACTATCAGTCAATGTTTTAGCCACATTAGCCGAAGCATACTGACCGCGCGAAATAACATCTAAGACATCACCGAGCAGCCCAGTATCTTGTGGTGTGTTGAGCTTTCGCTCAAGCCAATTGCGATCGTCAGATTCCCCGGGCACAGGCAACGATCTTGACCTCAGTGCAGAGGTTTTGTTATTAACCTCTGTCCTCATGGATTTCTGAGCAGTTGAAAAATCATCTTCTTCCAGGAGAGATCCGGGGTCCTTTAGCCATTTCGTTTTCGATTGAGTGCTATTGCTTAACCAAGCCACGGCAACGCCCCCTTAATACTACCACCGTTTGAATGCTGATTTTGTTAATCCATCAGCTTGACTCTCAGTCTTGGCTTTCTGTGACTGAAGCCAATTCATAAGGAAACTATTATCGTAGTTTCTGAGCCTTGCTGTGCCATCACTTTGATATACACCCAAGTCCTCTATTAGATCATCAATAGTCGCCCCTTCAGCCAATGCGCCTTTCATTTGGTTCATCATACTATTGGTGGCGGTATCACTAAATGGTTCTGGCTTTTTGGTTTTTAGCGGAGCTGTTTTCACGCTACCTAAGATAGACGGCACGTAACCCTGCGTTTCTCTCGGTAGGAATTGAGATACAGCAGTCCAATCCCTACTTCCAGCCTTACTAATAGCATTATCCACAGCACCAGGTCCAGCATTATAAGCCGCCAACGCTAATTCATTGTTTCCATATTTCTGCAGTTGTTGGCTAAGGTATTTCGTCCCGCCCATTATGTTCTGATCAACGCTAGAGGTATCAGTTACCCCCAACTCCCTCGCGGTACCGGGCATAAGTTGCATTATCCCGCTGGCTCCCGCGGAACTGATTGCGCTAGGATTCCCTCCGCTCTCCTGGTTAATAACTGCACTGATAAGTCCGGGTGATACTCCGTACTGTTGTGCGTACTTATTGATCGATGATGAATATTCGCCCGAACTTGCGCCGCCTCCGCTACTGGGCCACTCACCCGTTACATTCAACTCATTCACGTTGGCATTTTGTTGAGAAATCTTCCGGCTTTCAGCATCGCTGTAATTACCAGAATTCAATGCGTCATACTTATACTTATTATCGAGAGTATCCTTCGACATGCTGTAGTCAAAGTTTTTCTGCTTCCATTCATCGTCAAGCGCATCTTGCCTAAGTTTTTCATCATACTTTTTCTGCTCAAGCGTATCCATGCCGAGGTATTTCCCGGTTGCCACGGATGTCTTTACCGGGAGGTCTACCATATCTTTGGCTTGATTTATTTCCATCTGTTGACGGGCCAGTGTTGGGATACCTCTGTCTGAATCTACCCTAGGCGCAGCATTTTGAGCTATAGCAGCCCGAGTCTGTGACGAAAGATCACCACTATATTCATTGTAGGCCTGTCGAGTACCGACAGCGTCCTGCCCGAATATGCGCTGCGCCCCATTTAGCTGCTCATCCGTAACTCCTGTACCTGTGCCGCCCAAGAATACATCCCGTGCCGACAATTGGGTTTTACCCGGAACATAAAGATTTACGCTTCGCCCCTTGTTTGCGTCTACGTCTGCTTGTAGTCCAAAAGTCCTTGAACTTGAACTGTCGGGTTGGTCAGGCGCAGCATTCATTGAGGTTCCATTCTCGATGCTGTTTAGGTATTGCTCTAATCCGTACGCAGTATCTTCAGGCGACTCGCCGTGTACTCTTGTGGCCGACCCAATCATTTCATCTGTTACGCCTGTTCCAGGGCCACCGAGAAATATATCTTGCGCGGTAAGCTTGGTTTGCCCTGGAATATATAATTGAACATTCTTCCCTTTATTGGCCAAGACATCATCCTGTAGGCCATAAATAGCCACGCTCATCATCCTTTCTTGAGAAATAGAGAGAGTCGATTAAGACTCTCTCTTGGTACTAGGTGTTATGATTGCAGCACTCCGTTTACGTAGTAT
>Ga0209000_1001346_pt1 | contig 16045 bp, 8 predicted proteins | sample RifGroD2_FD_183998 | JGI IMG/M metagenome (GOLD analysis project Ga0209000, IMG submission 183998) | Groundwater microbial communities from Rifle, Colorado, USA - Groundwater D2 (SPAdes) (version 2) | ecosystem: Environmental > Aquatic > Deep subsurface > Groundwater | place: Rifle, Colorado...
ATTATGACTTCGAAAATGCAGATATACAATTAACAATTTCAAATGTAAAAACTGCTTCACAAAGATTGTCTGATTCTTTGTATCATGCAAGTTCATATGTAGACATTATTGACCTAAATAAGTTTAAATGGGATTCCTCACAAAGTAATGCCACAGAATATGTTGATCAACAAATAGAAGAACTAAATGGTTCACTTCTAAATCTAGAAATAGACCTTACAAGATTTGGAAGTGATGGTTGGATAACCGCTATAGAAGCAAAATCACTCAAGTTAACATTGGAAAAACTAATCGCAGAATCATTAGATGTAATTACCATAGCTACTCAACTTGAATTTCTTGATTTACCAGACGTAAACGAAAAAACAAATTATCAAGTTGCTCTAACTGCCCTAGAAACATATTTAGTTGCAAATTGGATTGGCCCAACAACACCGCCATTAGTTTACCCAATTGCTATTATCAGTGATTCTAGCCCAGAAGATGAGAGAATTAAAATAAGAGATTTGTTTCAAGATGTTGAAAACAAAAAATCAATCCTAATTAATGCAATTGGCAAAGCTCGTCAAGATGATGGAAAAAGATATGTAGAATCTCAAATTGCAGAATTAAACACAGCATTAAGTGATTTTCAAATTCAAGTAAATGTATATATTAATGCAAAACAAATTACCGAAGCAGAATCTAATACATTAGAATTATTAAAAACAGCAGTACAAGATGAATCAGGTGATATTATTGCAATTGCTGATGAATTATTGGCAATAATAGGTGATGACAATATATCATATGATGGATTACTTGATGCAAAAGATGATTATTATAAGATTGGCACTACTCCTAGTGGTGCAATTGTAACTGCATTAAATTCTGTAAGTGATTGGTTGGATCAATTGTCATCCCACTATCCAATAACAATTAAACCAAGCAAAGGGGTAGATATAAACAAAAAACTTAAAATAGCTGAAACTAAAAAGGATATATTGACTGCATTAATTACTCAAGTACAAATTGATAATGAACTAACTCTTGTAGATCAACAATTATTTGAAGTTAGTGTTGCAATTACTTCAATGCAAATGGATATAAAAGCATTTGCTAAAGATAATTATATTACATATGATGAATCAGTTTCATTAGGTGAATCATTCCAAACAATTCTTGCTGAAAGTGCAGACGTAATTAATATTGCAACTACTTTAACTGTTTCAACTGATTTAATAAATAATTATCAAAATTCATTAACTGGAACAGTTGCATCATGTGGTGTTGATGGATTGCAAGTAGAATTAAATAAATGGGTAGGATTACCATTAACAAGTTATGCAGGTAAAGGATTAAAAATAAAATCTTCAGAAAGGAAAGCATTCCTAAAGAAATTTGATTTAGTCATGAGTACAAAATTAGCATTAAATAATGCAATAAACTTATTAACTGCTGAGTATTCTATTGATGGGGAATTATCTATTCGTGGAACAGGGGGTAATCAATCTAATAAAAGTAGAATATTTAAGATCAATAAAAAGAATATTAGTGCAAGTGACGATTCTGGTACTGGTCTATTACTTACAGTCATTAGTAGAGAAGATTTGTCTGTAATAACTGAACATACTCATATTTATAACACTTATAATTCTGATGAAGCAGACAGAAACGCTTTGGCTACAAAATTAAATTCATTAGATGATACTGTAATCGTAACATTAACATCATATAATTCAATTGGATGGAATCAAAATCTATTAAATGCAATGATTAGATGTGGAGGAACAGGAACAGATACGGGAACAGGTAGATTTCCTTTTGCTTTTGTTGGAATACCTAAACTATTTAAAGGAACTGCCTTAGAAGTATTTTATGACACTGGTAAAAAAGCACCATATGCAGACATAAATACAAAAATAGTAGATGGTACACCTCAAGGAATTGCTGTTGGGACTACATTAATTTCAGCAGAAGCAACTTTAGCAGTTCAAGTAGCAAAAGCAAATAGAGATATAGTTAATGTTGAAATTGCAAAAATAGCAAGCAACACAACTGTTACATCAAAAGAAAAGAAAGTTGTTAAAAGTTATTGGGATATAATTATAAGTGAAAAAAATACAGTAGAAATGCAAGCAGATTATTGGAATAATACCATTTATCCTACTGTGGCTACACTTTTATCTAATTATCAAACTTCATATTCTAATTTAAATTCTTATATTAGTTCTATATTAGCTGATTTAACTTCAAGTTCAACAATTGTAAGTGCAACATTTATTAATTATTTTCAATTGTACTTTGATAATAAAATTGCATTGCTTGAAGAATTAATGGTTATTGCGAGAGATTATATAGGGGAATCAATATCAGGATTAGCAGAATCAATAATTGCATTGGGATTAAAAATAACTAGTTCATTTAGTAGTTTTACAATAAGTGTAAATGATTCCATTATACTTGGAACTGATTTGGATTTAGTAATAGAAGAATCTAAACCATTAACTGATCTTGCTACTAAATTAGGATTATCTGATATAAGTCCTAATGAAAAAACAAATTTTCAAACTGCATTAAATTCGTTGCAATTGGAATTAAATAATTGGATTAATTTATCAATACCCAAATCAATTACTGCACCACAAATAGGGGTTATTCAAACATTATATGATAGTTTAAACAATACTAAAAAAATACTTATTGCAAAAGTATCAACTTTAGAAATTGATAATTCTAAACCAAATGCAGTTATAGCAACATCATTAAAATTATTTGCAGACACCTTATATAATGCAGACAATACTAATTTTCAGAATCAAAGTGTAGATGGTAAAATTGAGTGTTGGTTTTATGGTTATTTACCTACATTAATTAATCTTCCTAGTAGTGCTTGGATAACAAACACTATCAAAGATAACCATTTAGGCGATCAATTTTATGATGTAATTGCAGGGAACGCTTATAGATTTTCATCTTTATATCAATGGGATTTAATAGATAATGTTGATGTAATTAAAGTATTGTCTGATGCTTCAAGAGCACAGGGTTCACTAGATTCAGAATTGAGAATATTTGTTGGAATACCTCAACCTCCATATAGCATTCAAGATTTATGGAGACAAACTAATGGAGATTTTAAAATTTGTATAGTCGAAAGGGAGACAGGAAGTTATATTGCTTCTGATTGGATTTATTATACTGAATATACTGATGATGTCGCAGCGAATATTACTAAGTCTTTAGCAAATAAAGCACAAACAGACGCTAGTGTTGCTTTAGAAGATTTAGATAATATAGCTAATGGTGGGAAAATCACAAAAAGTGAAAAAGTTAAAACGTTGAAACCTATATGGGATTCTATAGTTGTAGAAAAGACAAATTTAGATGCACAAGTTTTATTGTACCCATCAAGTACAATGACCACATTATATGGGGAATATGTTGATTCTTTCAGTGGTGCAAACGGTTTAAATAATTATCTTAATGTTGCCATTCTTAATGGTAATACAACTACAATTTTGGGTGATTTAACAATAACTTCCACTGTTATTAGAGGGGATTTTGATGCCAAATTTAATGCATATTATAGTGCTAGAAGCGAGTTATTACAATATATTGCATCTTCCGCAAAAACACATGTAGATAATATTCAAATTGGCGGAAGGAATTTATTGCTTGGTTCATTTAGTGGAGTAGGTTGGAGTGCTGACACTATACAGAATGGCGAATTTTCTATAACAAGGGCTTCTACTGTGGAGAGTGGATTTATATATAGTCCTTATATGTATCTTTACGGAGGATTAACGGTTACATTATCATTTGAATCAAAAGAAGATGCTAATATTAATTCAAGAGATTTATTCCTACTGCCAGACAATTTCCTTAGTGTTGGTCTTCTTAGTGCTAGTTTTATTAAAAGCACTACATGGATTAAGCAAACTATGACATTTATTACTCCTGTTGCATGGGGTGACATAGACAACCCAACACTATTAAAATTAAGAATAGATCATAACGGGAGCGTTGATGGTTTGTCTGCTACTATTTGGGTTCGTAATGTAAAACTTGAAATAGGAAATAAAGCAACAGATTGGACTCCTGCACCAGAAGATGTTCAGGCAGATATTGATGCAGCAAATTCTTTATTGGCAGAAATTGCATCAGATAGTAAATTAGCCCCTAATGAAAAATTATTGGTATTAAAAGAATGGAGTATAATTACAGGAGAATATTCGCCAATTATCACGCAAGCAGGAGCATATTCTATTTCTTCAACAAGTTATGAAACTGCTAAAAGTGCTTTAGGTACTTATTTGAATGAAACTGTCATTTCTCCAAATACCACGGCAATTATGGCAGATTTAGCTATCACTAGTGATATTGTGGGAGGTACATTTAGGGGTAAATTTACAGATTATTATAATGCGAAAATAGCAATCCTTAATGCTATATCTGCTAGAATTTCTGTTCCTGAAACTTTCATTCCTTTGTATTACCCAGATCATAGATCATATTTGAGTACATCCTTGGCGAGTTCATATGGACTATTGGCTATGGGGGCTTCGAGCGTAACCCCAGAAACAAGTAAAACTCTGGCAAATTTAGTTTACACAATACCCGACATATTTCCCGTAGGCACTAAGTTTGCACTAGACGTTACAATCAGTACAACTAGTGCAAGTGGAGGGGGTGTTGTGAGATTATTTAATTATGATACTGTTGCCTCGATTAATGGTACAGCTATGTATTGTGAGACATGGGAGACTGCTCCTACAAAAATGCGTACTGTTTCAGTGGTATTAGTGCCAGGAACTAAGTTAGCTGTAGGCATACTATCATTTAATTCTTCTTATTCTGTAAGATTATATAGAGCGGATTTAGTAGCAATACCAACTATTTAAAAAAGGGGAAATAAATAATGTATGTATTTTATAATTCTAATGGAAAAATTATCGGTAGAATTGGTGCAGATTCTCCCAATGATAAGTTGACTTATACTCCACATGAGTCTAAAGCTTTGTATTTTGATGATAATGAATATTCTGAGTTAGCAAGGAATTCATCATATTATACAATTGTAGATAATATTCCTGTTTATACTCCAATTCCTGATGAAATTAAACTTCTTCCTTTACAACAATCTAAAATAGAAGAAATAAATTTAGCTTGTAATCAAGAGATATTAGGTAATTTTTTTAGCAGTTGCACAGGAACAGAGCATACCTATAAATTTGATATGGAGTATCAAGCTAATTTAAATCAACAAATGGGAATGCTCAATATTGATGAAACAATATTATCTATCCCTTGGCCTACAGTTGATAATGGGATTGTGATTCATAATCGTTCGCAATTTATTGATCTATTGAAAGATGCAAGTGATTTTAAAACAAGTAAACTGTATAGATATTTTGATTTAAAAGCGCAGGTTATGAATTGCCAACACACAGATGAAGTAAAGTTAATTCAATGGTAAAGTAATAAATAAAATATTAATCCCAAAATGAAATTACGATTTTATTCTAATTTTGAGCTTGAAAAACGGAGTAAATAGAAGTATCAGTGAGCAAGAGAGAGATTAAATTCTCTCTCTCTCTCTCTCTCTCTCTCTCTCTCTCTCTCTCTCTCTCTCTCTCTCTTGTTGTATTGTTTAAATAAATTTAAGGAGGGAAAATAAATGAATGTTTATAATTGCTTTTCACAAAAGTTAGCAGGATTCTTGTTGACTAATGGGTTTCAAATTGTAGGGGTTAAGTCTGATTTAAAGAAAACTGGGAGAAGTGTTTATTTATTCCTAGATAGTGAGTTGTTAAGAAGGGAAATTAGTAAATACAAATCAGAGTCAAAGTAGTTTAAAAAGTTTTAAAAAGAAAGAAGGTTGTTTTATAATGGCATTAGTGTTACCACAGATAGTTGAGGTTAAGTGGCATGGAATGAATAAAGAGCATTATATATCTTTAGGATATATTTTTACAAAGATTAGAGATAGTTTTATGGCAAATGTTACCCACCTGACAAGGGGAAGTCGTACAGAAGTAATGATTAAATGTGATTTTTGCGAAAAGGAACATAGTGTTTTATATTTTAATTATGTAAATAGTCATATTGTATTTGAAAAAGATTGTTGCAAAGATTGTAACAAGTTAACTCGTGTAAACTTTACTTATGATCAAGTATTTAATTATTTTTCTGAAAATGGTTGCAATTTACTATCTGATAAATATATTAGTGAAAATAAAAAATTGAAATATAAGTGTGAATGTGGAAATATTGATTATATTAGTTTTAAATCGTTTAGAATGGGAAGAAGATGTCGAGAATGTTGGTCTGGTAGAATAAGTAGTTCTAGAATAAAATACTCTATCGAAGATATTAATAATATATTTAAATCTAAAAATTGTTTATTATTATCGAAAGAATACCATCCAAAGAAGAAATTAGAATACATATGTAGTTGTGGAAACGAAAGCGTAATAAGTCTTCAAAAATTTATTAATGGACAAAGATGCAATAATTGTAGTGAATCTATTGGAGAAAGAGAAATTTCACTATATCTAAAATATAATAATATTAAATACATTAAAGAATATATCTTTCAAGGTTGTAAATATAAAAAATTATTACCATTCGATTTTGCTTTGTTTGATGAAAATAATAATTTAACACTTTTAATAGAATATGACGGACAACAACATTTTGAACCTATTAAATATTTTGGTGGTGAAAAGAAATTTTTATTAACCAAAATAAGAGATAATATAAAAAACAAATATTGTGAAGATAATAATATCCCTCTTTTACGAATTCCATATTATGATTATAAAAAAATAGAAGAAATTATATGCAGTAAATTAGCAGAAGTATTTTTAACTTCTGCTTTTACTATTATTGAAGAAGGAGGAAATAAATAAATGTCATTTGAATTTAATAACCCACTTTTGTATGAATTAAGAGAAGATTTTGTTAGTAAAGAAAATTTGTGTGTAATTTCCAATACAAGTAAAATAATTCTTGATGAGCTTCCCAATGAATTTTATGGTGTAACTGCTGTATTAATTGGTACAGCACAAGCAGGAGCATCAAGTACAATTACTTTAACCTCTGGTGCTTCAACTACAGATGACAGATATAATAATTTTACAATAACTATCATAGGAGGAACTGGTTTAGGACAATCAAAATTAATCACTGATTATGTAGGGAGTACAAAAGTAGCAACAATATCTGGAACATGGGCAATAAATCCAGATAATACTTCTATATATTCTATTGCTTGTTACAACGAATCTAAAATAATTACAGGTTTATCAATTAATTCTTTTTATGTAAATTATTTAAATTCTATAATTACTTTTAATTCTTCAGAAATTGGTCAAACAGTTTCAGCATCATATCAAGGTCGTGGTGTAATTTTGCTTTCTGCTGATAGGGTGTATACAAAATCTGTTGATGGAAATGCAACTCAAAACTTACAAGAAGTGTCAGATAGTGTTGGTAACTCATCTACTGTTCTTGCTAATTTGACTGCCACTATAGGTAATGGCACAACTAAAATTGATGCAATTAATGTTGCTATAGGCAATGGCACTACTAAGATAAGTGAAATTGGAACTGCTATTAGTAATGCTGATATTAAAAAAGGCGAAGTTAATACTGCCATAAGCAATGGTACAATTAAGATAAGTGAAATACAATCTAAAATTACAGAAGCTTCGGGACATGAAATAACACTTGGAGGTATGAATTCTTCCGCAGATAATTATTATACTAATTTATTACCAGCTAGAATTACAGAAGCAAATAATACTAAAAATGCATTAGATGACATGAATGATATTGCATTGGTTACAAAAGAAGCATTAGAATCAAGTGAAATTGTTGCATCAGAAAGTACAAGAGTTATTGCTGAGAATTTCAGAATTGAAAATGAGACTGTAAGAATTAGTTCAGAGACTATTAGAAATTCTAGTGAAAATATCAGATTAAATAATGAAGTAAATAGGATTTCAGGTGAGCTACAAAGAGTAAATTCTGAGGCAATAAGAGGTTCTAATGAAAGTGCAAGAGTTTCTAGTGAAGCGGTTCGTTTAACTTCAGAAGTAACTAGAATATCAAACGAATCAAACAGACAAAGTACATACACTAATTATAACAATTCTGTTAATACAACTCAACTTATTTGGAAAACACCTGTAGCAAATTTTGCTGCTCTGGCATCTACATATCCTACTCCATTGTCTGGGTGGTGTGCTCAAACATTAGATAATAATCAATGGTATAGATATAGTGGAAGTCTATGGGAATATAAAGGAAATTTTAGCATAACTGGGGCAGCAACGACAGTTGATTTGACTGCTATTGATGTTGCTAAAGCATCAATGATTCGTAATTTAAGGCATTCAGGTGTAGTGAATTATCTGCCTATTACTACTGGTTCAACTACAAATTTAAATTCCATTACAATTCCAGAGACAACTTATTCGGTGAACGGATATGAAATTACAATGCCTTTAACTGTAGTGACATTACCTACACCTCCAACAACAGGAACATGGGATGATCTAATATTCTTGGAATCATGGTTTCCTTCAAATGGTAATGGATATGTTCAAAGTGCAAGATACAGGACAGTATCAAATGTTAATTTTATGTTATATCCAGAAGGATTCCATACTAAAACTTTAAGCACTGCTGAAATTAACTTTAGTACAGTTGTAACTGCACAGGGTGGTAACGCTTTACCTCTCACTGGAGATACAACTAGTCAGACTATTAGAGGAAGAATATTGTTTTCTCCTAAAATAATACGAGGCGCGAATTCATCTTTCCCTGCTATAGCATTAGACGATGAAGGATTATATGTAGCAGGAATTGGCGATGCAACCTCAAAATCCACCCTCCAAACCTACGACGGCTACTCCTACGCAATTCCATTATTTAGGATTAAAAGACGGAATTCGTCGGGTTTTTCAGCGGGGAATTTTAACGGAGCAAGGAATTATGTTAATCCTGCTATCAATCGTTCAGTTTCAACGGCTGATGGAGTGGGAACAATCACCTTACTAACACAAGCAGATTATGACTATATTCAAGTTAGTGATACTTTTGTATATATTACCAATGCAGATACTAGGTTTAAGATTACTTCTAAGAACGGAAGCTTAACATGTGGAGTATATTGGTATACGTACTCAACAGGAGTTCCACTTGTAGTAAGTGCAGTAAGTAATCTTACAGCATATGCTCTCAAATCTGATCGTCCAGACTCCCTCTATGCAAATGTCATAGATATCAGAGATATTCCCCCATCATATGACCTTCGCCACAGAGTACAAGCTCAATTCAATTATGATTATGAACTCAAAAAAGGTTCAGATCAATTCATGCGTGGTGAATTAAGCCCTCTAAAAATGATAAAAACATATCATGGAATACCAAAAACAGAAATTGACATAAATACGGTATTTTATGCTAGTTTGGATGGGAGTTTAGTTCCCGAGGTTGGGACATTGACGAGTTCAACGGCAGTAACTTATAAACCTTGTCCTACTGGTTCGGGTGCTAATTTTGCTAACACACAAAATGCAGTATATCCTATCTCTCTAGTTGGTGACTTTACAGTTGGTGTTTTGCTTAATAAATCCGATCTATTAGTAACTAGTCTAAATGCTAATTACATTTGGGCATTGGGTGGAACTAGTATTATTCTAGCATTAAGAAAAGTAAATTCTGGAGGGTTGGCATTATTTGATGGCATTACTGGAATTCCGCTTAGTCCCACACTTACGGTTTCATTGGCAACCTTACAAGCAATGAGTTCTAACGTGATTCAGGTTAGGGTTAGGTATGTTGCGTCTACTCATACTTTGTATATGACAATTAATGGAGCAATTGCAAATTCAATTACATCTTATACTATCGTATCTGCTGATATAACATATGTTAGATTAGGAAATTCTGCATCGGGTTTTACTCATATTGGAACCATTTCAGACATCTCAATCTCCAACATCGATCGTGGCTCACTCTTCCCGAATCTCCCTGCCGATTTCATTTCAGGCGATGCTCAAATTATGCCAGCATTTACCAATCAAAGACACGTTTTGTCGCAAGCTCAAATGACTCATACATTAAATGGAATTGCAAAAATTGGTACTATAGGTTCAAGTAGAGGATTGGCAACTTCGAGAACAAGTGGATCATGGACTTCTGCTGACACAGTAACGGTTACAGGAGTAGCAGGTGAATTAATATCAGGAGTATTTGATACTGATACAGCTTCGGCAACAATTGTCAAAGATGAAATTATAGGTTCTACTTCATTGACATTAGATGTTGTAGCTACTATTTTATCAGTCAATGATACATTCCAAATATTAGATCGTGTAGCAGGAACTTTAAGAACCACAGTTCATACAATTTCAGCTATTGACACAACAACTAAAATTATTACCATTACGCCAGGATTAGTTGGTGCTGTAAGTAAATATCAATCATTAATAATGGAGACTACTGCTACGTCAAGCGTTCCAAAGGTAACTTATGCATTAACTGGTACAGCACAAGCAGGAGCAAGTACAACAATTACATTAGCATCCACAGCTAGTGCGGTTGATGATTTCTATAATGGTTTGACTGTCTATATTACAGACCATACAGGTATAGGTCAAAGCAGGACAATCACAGATTATGTTGGGAGTACAAAAGTGGCAACTGTTTCAGCATGGTCAGTAAATCCAGATGCAACTTCTGATTATGCTATTTATGGCATTGTAGCAGTAGGAACATGGACAAATATTGGAACAAATGTAGCAACACTTACATTGGGAATAAATCTTATGCTTACTACTCAAGACTTGCAGATTGATTATTCTACAATTATGCCTAGTGGACAAAATGCTTTGAGTGTGCTGACTACTGCAACTTTAGGTGGTGAAGCAGGGATAAAAGTTCCTTATGCTAATCAGACTATTACAAGTGATTATAGTGCGAAAGTAAGTGGTCAAACTTGGGGTAATCCTAATATTGCTAAGACATTAAGTGGAATTGTGGCAAATAATCCTGCCCCAACTGATTTTCTTACAGAATTAATTACTTCTGAATATGCAAAAATGTTTACGTTAGATGGAATTAGCACAACTTTTCAAACGAGTGTAAACGGCGAACAAGCAATTAGAATTCACCAATTAGATATGATTAAAAACATTGAACGCAAACTAGGTTGTAAAATTCCTGCAAATACAACTGCTTTAAAAGTAGCATGGATTAAATCTAATGTAAGTAAACTAACTCCAAAATTAAATTGCTCTGGAAGTTCACCAATAGGGAATAAGGCAACTGTAGCAATACGGGATAATAATAGTAATACTTGGACTGTTGGAGGGAATCATACTAATGCAGGAATAACATTGATTTCCTATGATATTACAAGTGCAAGTACGGTGACATTGACAAATGCTATTGATGCAAATGGAATATTGAATGTAATTTCATATGGCGAAGTTTCTGATGGAGTAACTGCGAGTGTCATAAATAATGATTATGTTAGTTTGGATATAGTTTTTGCAAGTAATGTGGTTAATTCGATGGGTTTATCTACAGGTACTTCTTCAAGTATTGTATTAACCGATGATTTTGCTTCAAAATTAAAAGGCGATGTTACTTCTAATCCAAACATAATCAGATATAAAGAAGGTACAATTGCAAGTCGTAACACAGAATTTGTACCTGGAACTGGAACAGAAATTGAATCAACAACTGGAAATTCTAATTATTCTGTTTTATCTAGTTTAAATGCCACGTTAGCTTCATATACAACATCCATAAGTGGTAAAGGTGCAGGGTATATTATTTCTTGGAATGCGGTATCTGAGTTTGAGCAAAAATATGGTTCTATAAATGCAATTGATAAAGTTGCATATTTGAAAGCAAATTTAGGAACTATTGTTGGGAATTGTTGGGCAATGGGTTTATTAGCAAGTGGTGGAAATAGTGCTACTTTAGCAGTTTGGAATAGTGTTGCTCAAACATGGTCTACTTCTGGAACTGTAAATACAACAAATGCAATAGTAAAAATAATTGGTGGAAGTTTTACGGTTTCTATTGCAAATATGATAGATAGTTCGGGGTTTGTTCATTTCTTGATTTATAGTTCTGCTAGTGATACTACCGCAAGTACGGTTTTTGTGGATTATTGTAATATTGAGTTGACTTTGGCATCAGGGATATATTTGAGTGGGTATGATATACTCTCACCTTCAAATCCTCGTAGAGATGGTGGTTTGAGCAATATTATGGTTATAAACAAGAGTACAAAAGAAGTACAGAGTTTATTTAATTGGAGTAATGAATACACGTTAACAACCTTTTCGGATTATTATGAAGCACCACCAGCAATTCCTGCTACTACTGATGTAACGATATTGGCTGAGATACCAGAATGGCAAATAGTTGATATCTCAAGTGCTTGTGGACAAAAAGAAGGTATTCATCCTTGGAAATCACTAGCTTATCGTGTTGGTTATGATCGTGATGAGTTATATGGAGAAATTGGAATATCGAATCTCCCCTTCTCGTCTGACTGCGTAAATGTAAACACTTCATCAAAGGTTAGTGTAAATGGAACAGGATTTTTGGCAAATTACACTAAACAATATGGGTTAACTGCTATTTCTAAACCTTTAGTGGGAATTGCTAGATGGTTATGTATGTATAATTCTCAACTTTATCTTTTAGTTCTAAGTAAATATAAAATGGATGGGTCATTCACTGTAGATGGGGTAGGAAGTTGCTATTTAATTCCTGTTTCTGGGAAATGTTTAGTAAAGACAGAAGAAGGAATTGTAAGAAGTGGGGTTGTAACTCCTACTGTTTGGAAGTCGAATCCATTGGTTGTAGAAGGATTTGTAAGTAAAGATACTAATAAATTAATCACTAGCTAATTAAATAGAAATAATTAAATATGGTTTCTATAAATAGATAGCTACTGTTTATAGAGTAATTAAAGAGGCTATGCCAATACATAGTCTCTTTCCCATTGTCTTTTCTCATATTGGAAGGAGAATGAAAAAATAATGAATAGTAGTAAATATAAATATGTAATCGAAACCGAGAAAGAATCAACAAAATTTATAGTATACAAAGCAACAACTCCAAGCAAAAGGATTTATATTGGAATAACAACACAAAGAATGAAAACTAGGATTACAGAACATGTAAGTTCTGCATTTACTATGAAAAGACAATATCCTTTTGCTAGATCAATAAGAAAATATGGAATAAATAATATTAAATTTTCAATTATTGACTATGCTAATTCGTTGGAAGAATTATATATATTTGAACAATATTGGATTAAAGAATTAAATACTTGTATAAATGATATTGACAGCAATGGTTTAAATATTACAAGAGGTGGGGCAGGGTCGGGAGATGCAGTAAAGCAATTTTATATAAACCATCCAGAAAAAGTAATAGAAGTATCCAACAAGTTAAAAGAATATTTTAAGGATAGAGAGCATAGGGAAAAACATTCCATATCAACTGGTGGTAGACCATTTTTTGTATACAATAGATTTACTGGTGAATATGTAGGAAGATGGATTAATTGCAATTTGTGTACAGAAGATTTAAATTTACATAGAAAACCAATTCAACGTTGTTTGACTAAAGAAAGCAAATATAGTGGAGATTATATTTTTATTTATGAAGATGATTATAGTGATGACGAATTAGAAATTAGACTACAAAACGCCAGAAATAATATGCAACGACTTAAATTATTTAATGTGTACAAAGAAGCTGACAATTCTTTTATAATGACATCTAATAACCAAGCCGAGTGTGCAAGAATTTTAGGTTTAGATAGTCAATATATCAATAAGTGTTTAAGAGGCAAAAATAAACAACATAAAGGGCATTTGTTTTACTACCCAGAAAATGACCCAAATTTAATAACTCAAAATCAAGAACTATCAACTCAACAACAAGATAGTTCTTTTCTTATTGCTAAATAACCAACTAACAAAACCATAAAGGGAGGTATAAATAATAATGCAAAATGTAGTTTTCGATAGAATATCAAGACAAATAAAAAGAATAAACACAGAAGAAACACTTCCATTCGAACGTTCCATCCAACTTCCATTTCCCATCACTCTATCAAAACAAATCTCCATCCCTACAAATCAATTAATCCAAAAAACCAACTCAGAAGGTCTTCCACTCTACAAAGAAAATATAACAATCAATCCTGAAACAAATGAAGAATCCTACACAGAAACCTTATCTCATCAAACTCCAACTCAATTCGAGACTCAAACTATTGAATACAAAATTGCCACAGATCAATTTACAACTGAATTGGTTGATGAAATTCAACCTGACGGAAGTGTATTGCAAATTGAAGTACAAATTCCAATTTATACTACTATTACAAATACAATTCAATTTCCAACCTCATTCCAAGAAAATCTTCCTATTCTAATACCAGAAATAATAATTCGTACTGTCTTTCTTGAAAATGAGTATCTTCATTTCACAGCATATGAAGTTACAGATGCCAAAATTCGTTCAATAACTGCAAATTCACTTACCCCTGTCGTATATTTTAACGAGGAAATGTCTGTGGATGGTTTTGATTTAATAAATTGCTCATCAGGAAATGGATTTCTTATCATGCATAAAAATTCTGAAACTATTACACACATTATCCAATTATTTACTACAACTGATACTGTTAGAATTTATATTGAATCTCAGCCAGACATCGAAGTTTATGGAAGTCTAGATAATAATAATTTTATAAAAATGTATAAAAATAGAATTAAGTTTGATACTCCAACAACTAGTGTAAATATTAAATTAGTAAATACTTCAATAAATAACAGAGAGGTTTATTGTTTGGGGGTGCTATCTTAATATGAGTGATATTTCATTATGGGATATTGTGGAAAAAGATGTCAGAGAAAATATTGGTGATCCGTTGAATTTGATAAGTTTTTTAGAGCATTTAATTGATTTACAGTCAAAATTAATTCTTAAGATAAGTGAAACCATAGATCCAACATTATTAGACAAACAAACCAAAGAATTGTTGGGATATCTTGAACAATTTAATACTTTATCTAGTGTGGACTGGGACAATTTATCTAATCCCTTTCAAGCGTATAAGCTTCCTTTAGCATTAGACAAGAAAAAATATATTAGAGATGTACAAAAGATTTATTTAGAAGCGAAGTTAAAAGAAGAAGGATTGATTTAAAGGAATAATTAAATTATTTCTTTATTTGGAGGTGTTAAATGAAAAGATACATTTGGAATCTACTAATTTCAATTGATCAATTATGCAATACAATTTTAGGAGGCTTTCCAGACGAAACAATGAGTTCGAGAATGGGAAAACATTTAGCTAAGAAAGACAGTCTTATTAGTAATATTGTTTGTAAGCTTTTAAATTTAATTCAAAAAGACCATTGCGTCAAATCAATTGAAGAAGACGAAGGATTATGAAAACTAAATAAAGGTTAGCTTTAATGGAAGTCGAAATAATATAATTATAAAGAGGTGATTTAATTATGTATACCACAGTTTTAGATGCAGGACATCAATCAGCACCAAATGCAGATACAGGGTGTAACGGATTTGGAGTAACAGAAGAAGATATAGTTTTAGATATTTGCAAACGTGCAAAAACATTAATTGAATTAAATGGAATAAAAGTTATTATGACTCGTGATGGTACTATTGTAAATGGAGATGGTTCTTCTCTTAATGCTTCATTAAATACAAGATGCCAAATAGCAAATAATGCAAAAGCAGACCTATTCTTATCTGTCCATTGTGATGCTTTTAATTCTCAAGCATATGGAACAACATGTCATGTATTTGGATTAAATGGAAATGCTGAACGATTTGCCAAAATTTTAAATCCTATGATGGGACAATTGTTCTACAATAGAGGAATTAAGGTATCAAATTTTGCGGTCATTAGGGACACAAATATGGCAGCAGTATTATTAGAAACAGCATTTTTAGACAATCAAGGTGATAATGCTAAACTTGC
>Ga0209000_1001347_pt1 | contig 16036 bp, 14 predicted proteins | sample RifGroD2_FD_183998 | JGI IMG/M metagenome (GOLD analysis project Ga0209000, IMG submission 183998) | Groundwater microbial communities from Rifle, Colorado, USA - Groundwater D2 (SPAdes) (version 2) | ecosystem: Environmental > Aquatic > Deep subsurface > Groundwater | place: Rifle, Colorado...
TATGCAATGGATTGTGTGTAAAGTTGAGGATGAGTCGTAGAAGGGGAATGTGTTGTTTGATTTAATCATACTAGCAGTTTTATATGCTTGTAAATTATCAATATTACTTACTATAATCCATTTATTACTTTCCCATTCAACTATTGATCCAGTTTCAACTATCGTTTCAATTGGCATATGAATTTTCTTATCATACTTTCCTTCATTTAAAGGATTCGAATGTGATTGGATTATTACTTGTGTTGTAATATTGTCAATTATTGTTGTAGAACCTTCTGCACTATAATATCTACGAATATCAAAATTTTCTTTTACATCTGATATTGTTTCTTCTTTAGCATAATAATTTGAACTATCTTCTATCCATTTTCTTCTAACATCCATAAGAAATCACAACCTTATAGAATAGAGGATTAATTATTATAATCCTCTATTCAAATTACATCGCTAATCCTTCAATCCTAAGATAAGATGTATCTGCAACGGCTTTGTAGTATAATTTACTAAAAGGTACTGCAATATTTTTTCTTGATTCTCCTGCTTTTAAAACCATTAAATTACTAGCTGCACTTGCACTTGCCACATCAAAAGACAAAGTAACTGTACTTGTACTATCGTTTACAATAAGATTAATAAAAGACATATCCAATGTGACATTTTGTTCCAATATGTTCGCTACTAGCGATCTACCGATGAAGTTTGTTGCCATTATTAAATCACTCCTCTTAATTATTTTTATTTAATCACAATTATAATTATTGCTTATTATTCTACTGCCATTACTTGAACTACATTAGTAGCAGCCAAATGAGTAGCACCTGCTTGTAGTACACGAACGCGATTAGGACTTGTTTGAATAGATGCCTTATCTGTAATTGTACCAAGTAATACTCCATCTGCATCAAAATAATTAACTAATATTTTAGTAGGTACAAATGGTATTGGTATATTAGTTTCAAGTGCTAATACATCTTGTGCAGTAACAATTCGATCTACAATAACCATTTGTTTTATACCTGCATTAGATCCACCAACTGAATTCTCTACAGTACAATTTGCTGCACTAGTTGTAGAAATAGTAACATTTCCAACAGTCCCAATTGCATCCCATGCCAATACGACACTTGCACCATCAGCAGACAAAAATGCTGTAAAAGGAACTACTGCTCTTGTGTCACCATTAATTGCAGCAACTAAACTAGTTGCAGAGTTTGCAGCACTTGCACCATTTGTCCAAACACCAGTTGTAACTACTGCTACATCAGCTTCTTGATAATCAACACCATTAATTACAACCTTCATTGCAGGTTCTCCAGTGGCATTAAAATCAATTACTGCTGTAGAAATTGTTCCAGGAAAATTAATCAAAGAATTGATTTGTGTTGCAGTAGCAGTTACAGAAGTTCCTGTACCAGCACCTAGCTTTAAATCTGCAACTGCCAGAACATCAACATTTTTGTTTGCTCCAACAACTACAGCTTTATTAGCTAATACTGTTCCTGCAGTTACTCCATCTAGAGTAATTTCTTCACTCTCAGATATTCTAATAAAATCAGAATCACTATATCCCATTATCTTTCCTCCTTTTTGATTATTTTTTTATGATCTTATCATTGTGACTTATATTATTTAATTACATAATCTCCCTCTGTAAGTAGGGGATTCTCTTAATGAAGTTGGAAATGTCTAGAATCTCCCCTCTTAGTTCAGGATGATCATGCAAAGAAATATCAAATTGTTTCTCAATCATATGCATTAAATTATTAATTTTTAAATACTCTTTTCTGCATAAATCTTCTAAACTCATTTCGCAATTTGGAGTTTTAATTAATATATTTTGCTTATTTCTCATAGTAAACTTCCTAACTATTTGTATAAGAATAAAATTCTTGCCGAAATTTTTCAATTTCTTCATTTAAATCTTTCAGCATTAATGAATAAACTTTATATTCATCTACTTTATTTGATAAACGACTAAAATCTTTTGTTCCAATTGTTGTTTGTAAACGAGATAATGGTTTTAATAAATACTCTAAATATGCTTTCTTCATATTTAATGAAATTAATTCAATCTCATCTATATCTAAATCATAAATTGTTATACCATCATATGTTTTACTTATGATTAGATTTAAATTAGTATTGTCTGTATCAGTAAATGTTACCACAATATTATCTGTAAGTGGTTTAGTTATTGTTAACATTGGACTTTCAATATTGTCTAATACTACTGTATAATTTGTTTCAATAGCAGACTTTATTTTTATTGCTATTTCTAATTTTGCATCAGTATTTAATAAAGAAATTGTATATGTATCAGAGTTAATTTGAAGAGTTATATCACCACTTGTTTCTATTACATCATAGATTATTAAAACTGCATTATTAGAATATAAAGTATAACTTAAATCATGTGGCGTAGTTTTATAACTGTACCCCACAGCAGTTTCAAAAAACTCAAAAACTAAATCTTGTTTGTAAGTAAAATCAACATCAGATGCTTTTATGAAAAATTTATCATATATTTTTTGGAGTAAAGTTCCCAAACTATTTCACCTCCAATGATTTGGTTATTATTAAATTTATCTTATCATTAATCAACTTCTTCCAATCTTCATCTTTATTATCAGTCCAATAAGGAATTTCTACATAAAAATATCCTCGCGATTTTGCGAAGATTCTTTTATATCTGTCTTTAAGTTTTTGGTAGTGAAGTTCGTACTCAGGAGTTGTATTATTGTGTTTAGCACTTAATATATGAAAAACTGTATTTTTATAATGTTGTTTTCCATGTACCTCAATAATTAATTTTAATTCTAAAATTTCATTATCAAAAGGTAGATTATTATTAGTTTTAGTTTTAGGGTTTTTAGGTAAAATAGTACAATTTCGTTCATGTAAAATTGTATAAGAAAGTAACCCTAAATACGTTCTAACTTTTTCTTGTAACACAGATTCATGTCTTTCTTTTGAACATTCTGGACATCTAAAATCACATACATTCGAATGTCCAATATCTCTATAATAATCTTCATGCTTCCCATCAGGACATTTCCACCAAACATATTGCTGACTCTTAGGAGAATACTCATATGGAGATTTAATATTTTTATCAGACCATATTTCTAATACTTGAGAATGCAAAGTACCTAGACTATCTAATGGATGAATATTGCCATTTGTATTTGTACAATAGTGACATCTTTGATTTTGAGTTATAAAATTGCTAGTATTAATTTCATAACTGCCATGATAATCTTTTTCTTGGCACTTAATCCATACCATATTTCTAGAACATTTACTAATTTCCCAAGGGTCAACTGTATTTATATTATAGTCCCAATACTTATTTAGAAAATCATTATCAACATTGTCTATACCTAATTGAGCAAAAGAATTGCATTTGTTACAATCCATACTTCCCTCTTGACCGTTTGTAAATGAATTAATATTTTTTAATTCACTACCATGTAAACCTTTTGGACATTTAAAATAATATTTATTTGGTGTACCATAGGTTATTTCGTTAGGTTTGCATTTATTTAACTCATAGTCCCATCTGTCAAGAATATCTTGTCTATTATTTTCAATACACCATTCGTAAAAACTAACCCATTTTTTATATCCATTGTGAGCACATTTTTGACAATAATATTTACCATTTCTATTTAAATTATGAATATAATTTTGCCATTTTACAGGAGTTTGGTCATCTCCACACTCGTCACAAAATATATCTATTAGTTCATTACAACCATTACTTATGTCTTCTATTTTTACTTTGAATGATTTTTTGTTTTTTGTAAACTCATATCCTTTACTGATATACCAATCTTTATTTTTATTATGCCACTTTATTATAATATATTCTTTTTTTAATCCCATAAAAAACTCCTAATTAATCAGTTGTAAATGGTAAAGAGCAGTACTCGGTTAAATACTGAATCTTGTCATAATCATTTATCTTCATTTTCTTAGCATAATTAACTATTTTAGATTTTTCTTGATTTGTAATGATATTTTCAGTTACATGTTTTTTGAATGTGCTAAAAGTTTTATATTCAAATATTTCTTTACATTTTTCATCATTTAGAATTAGTTGAACTCGCTTTTCTTCTTTATTGTCAAAACCAAGATGTTCTCTCATTTCTGGATTCTCAATTAGTATACGGGCATGATCTCCATTCCCTGTTCCGATAAAGAAAAGATTATTATTTTGTACTTGTGTTTCAATTTCCATATTGGGGATATATACAGTTTGATTTGCTTTGATGAATTCGTCACCTTCCATGGAAAACCTTTCCCATGAAACATTCCAATCACATAAGTTTTTTACCTTTGAACGACTGTTCATATCAATTGCCATAATTGTTTTTACCCTCCATTATTTTACCCTTTATTTTTTTGTTTATTGTTGTTTTATATTGCTTCTTGGATTTGAATATCCGTTGGTTTGATTTTTCTTAGTTCACCAAAATCATAATCAAATTGACCTTGAGAATTAATTATTTTTGAATTGTCAATGTCGAATTTAATATAATGATGATTTTGATTTAGATATGTACGTGCGTAGGATAGGATTTCTAGAAGTTTTTGGTCTGATGGGATTAGGTCATCTTTTTCACTAATGATTCTAATTTCTTTCCAACCAGAACGTAGTAACCCATAGGTTCTATTTCTTTCTCTTTTTATGAATTCTTTTTCTAGTGCCGTATATAATGCTATTCTTGTGACCTCCTCCATCGTATTCCAGATAAATCATTTCTTCCAAGAAAGCAATATCTAAAGATGATGTTTTTACTGGATAATTAAGTTCACCACCTATAAGATTGTGTATATATTTTTGTTGGATAGAGCATGGTGCTGATCCATTTTTATAAAGAGTTTGTCTAATTTTTTCTCTTATTTCTGGACTTGATAATGCGTACTTAAAACCATATCTATCTAAAAATGTTGCTTGTACTCGTTCTTGTCTACAATTATTGCATCTTTCACCCAATTTGAACTTATCAATAATTACTTCGTCGTAACTACCACATGAACAAATATATCTTACTTTTGTTTTACCATTTTGTATTTCTTCCTCTGAAGACAATAATTCACAACCATGTTCTTTAAAATAATTATATGTTTCCATATATGGAGTTCTCAGTGCATCTCCAGTTTTTTTATATCCACACTCTTTACATCTTTGCCCATGCATAAATTCTTTTAAAGCAATTGTGCTAGGTTTTCCACATGAACAAATATAAGGCATAGGAATATCTGTATTTATATATTCGTCTGCTAATAGTTCACAATTTTCCAATTTAAAAATTTCTTTTGCAATTTCTAAATCATATTTATAATTACCACCTATGTTACAAATAGGGCATCTGTGGCCTCCTACATTAAAAGCTGTAAATGTCATAGGAAATGGATGACCTTTATCACATTGGATAATTAAATAGTCTTTACATCTAACATATTCAGTTGATATTAATATGTATCCTTCAACTGCTTCAACTATATTTTTGGCATCTTCATAAGTATATTTATATTTTCCAGTACAATGAGGACATCTAGGATTCTTCTTAAAATTGGTTATTGTTTCTGTTTTTCCATCGATTTTATCATCAATGCCATAGTCACTAATACATTTTATATCAATGGAATTTTCTAATACCCATTGCTTAAATTGATCAATATTTTGCTTTTTGCCCATTTTAATTCCTCCTATCGAATCATCACCTAATTTTTTATAAATAAAAGAAGGACGGGTTAGGAAAACCGTCCTTGTCGGTATTAATTAAACTCGCGATTATAATTAATACCTATCTTCTATAAAATTAATTTCTATATATTACTCAGCTAAAGCAGAATCGTACAAATATCCCACCGTTGCCACGTATTCAGGCACAAGATAATTTGAAAATTCCCAATCGTAGCGAGTGACCTGACTCCGAGTATTTAAATCTGTAGCAGTCATAGAAGTTAATCCACCGCGCAAACAAATTTGAAGGGGTGCATACTGGCCTTGTGGCAAAAACCACAAATCAGTTGTAGGTAATTGAGGTGCGTAAAAATCTCCGGCAGTATTTAGATCGATCATATTATAACTATTTGGAATTTCTACCACGATACTTCCTTTATAATTTTTAATAAGTCCAGTCTTCATAACTTCTTCCATTACATAATCAGGAAATCTATATTCTGTTCCGGCTGCAACAACACTAAAATTAGCAAGGTCTCCAAGTTTACTAACTGCACTATAATCTCCCATAATTGTTACAGAAGTACCAAATCGTCTTGCTTTCTTTCTAACATCCTCAACATTTGTCTTAGTAATTCCTTCAGCATAGTTCTTTAAAGTAGTGGCTGCTGTAATACCTGCTCGCAAAGCATTAATATGGGAAAGAACCATTTGATTAGTCATGTCTGTAAGAACTTGCTCATTTGCCATAGCCATTCCATCAGTAGCACCACTTTGTAATTCTCTCCAATCAACCATAACTCCACCAGTGGAAGTTTTAGTTTCCATAGTACCAGTTCTTTTCTTAACGGTAGGAAATACAAAAGAACCAGAAGAAGCTTGGACTCTTGATTTGTCACCTTGTAATTGATAAACCTCATAATACATGGCCTCATTATATCCGACCTTTGTAACCGTTCCCATAGCATTATTTATCGCCAATCTCTTTTCCAAGGGTTGTTGTATGGTGACTGTTCTAATTGCATTCAATTCTGCAATTGCTTGAGTATTCCCATCGTTAGCCATTCCTGCTAAAGTTTTAATCTTATCCATTACTGTATCAACTTTTTTACCATATTTAGATACATCTTTACCATAAACAATATTAGTAAAAATCTCTACGTCTTCACTTGGACGTGATGCATTCTCCAACTTATTCTTTACAATTTTATTAATCTCAACTTGTTCTGCATTCTCTTGTAATTTTGTAAAATCTATTCCAAAACTCATTGTTAATACCTCTTTTCCTTCTTATTAATTATTTATTAATTTACTTGACATTACTAAAAAATCTACATAAACCTCTACAACTTAAATATTATCATTTGCCATTACTTCTACAACATAACCACCAGCAACAGTTCCACCGCCTGCATCAATTGTAAATGCACCAAAAGTAGTTTTCTTGATTACTTTAAGATAAATTTCATAATCAGCAGGATTTGCTGTTTTTGTCCATTTCATTACATTTGTAGCATCTGCTACAGAACGACCAATGACATAATTACCAACAGCAACATCAGCAAAAGCATCAGTAAGTAAATCAGCACTCATATCAAGTTGAAGTCCTACCATGTCTTTAAGTCTGAATGCACGAATATACTCATCAGCAACAACTTTATAGGAATCTGTATTAATGATTTCAGGCTTATCAATGATATTACACATAACATAAATATCACCTAATTTTGCTGTAGCCAAATCTGGAACTAATACCTGAACATCAGATGTAACATTGAACTGATAACCATTATATGTATCTGCAATTGCCTTTACATTAGGTTTGTTGGATACATTAAGAAAATTTGAATCATGGAATTTAAATTTAGTTAAAGAAAGATGGGATACTACCAGGAACCTTTTTCATTTCTTTTTCTTTAATAGAAATAAACATATCATTCTTAGTATTAGTTTCAACATCAGTGTTATCTTGAGATGCAATCATTTCTTTGAATTTCTTTGCACATAATTCTGCTTCTGCTTTCTTCAACCCATCCAAATCAATTGCTTCTACAAAAGATTTAAGAGAATTTACTTCGCTTTCTTCAAAACCATTTTTCGTAATTTCTGTTTCAAAATAAGCATTTACTTCAGCAATTTTTGCTTCTGAATCTGCTTTAATTTTTTCTTCTCTAAAAGAATTTACTTCTACTGTAAGAGATTCTTTTTCCGCTTTTTCAGATTCAAGTAATTTATTAACCTCTACAATACTAGTGTTTAGTTCAATTACTTTACTATCAAGTTCTGTTGCTTTTTCAGTTAAACTATTGATTTCAGCTTGTTTTTCCTCTAAAGATTTAGTTAATGAATTAATTTCTGTTTCTTTTTGTTCAACAGATTTAGTTAATGCATTGATTTCATTAATCTTATCTTCGATTTTTTGATTGAGTTCTAATACGATTTTTTCATCCATTTTTTTACTTTCCTCCTTCGTTTGATTATTTAATATATTTTTAACTGGTGTATTAACTTCGACAGATTCTTCACCATTTAGAGGTTTCCAATCTTCCTCGACTTTATTGATAATATCACCAAGTTTTACCTCACCATTTTCAACCGTATAAGTTACTTGAAGGTATTCTCCAGTTTTGTCCCAAGACTTCATTATAAACGTTGATATAGTTGGATAAAATTTATGAACATAATAATAAGAATAATTTGATTCATCTATATTTTGTTTTTTATTGAATTTACTTTCAACAATCATAGAAATATCATTATAATTCATAGCATTGACTTCAATGATTGTTTTATCTTTGTTATCTAAATTATCTGGCAATATATTCACCTCTTTTTTTTTGAGTGTATTAAGTTCTAGTAACAAGGCGTTGTGGTCAGCGGGAACTTCCCCAATCACAAGTGCGTGACCGGAGTATTGGTAGGATTTTGGAATTCTATTTTTTTCTTTCCATCCTCCATCATAAATTATTTTTTTATTACCTAGTGATTTATCGGCACAAATCTCAATTGAACCTTCTACGGAATTGCCACTGTCATATTCTTCTTGTAAATAATCAATTAATTCTGGGAATCTCTGATCATACACATACCCAACACCAACTAAAGCATCAATTATTTCATTATTAACTTCAATATTTTCAGCTATGTATGCACTCTCGAACGATCCAACAACAAGACTATCTTCAAAAATAACCCTATTTTCTTCAACAACCATATCACCATGCGACCCAAAAGGAATTTTATTCTCATTATCCATAAACTGAGCAACCAAAGGCATTCCTTTTACTGACCCAATATTATTTTCAGTAAAACCCTTATCCCAATGGATTCCATTACCATTATAATCTGTAGAATCTTTATGGATCTGATGCAAAATCAACTTGATAGGAGTTCTCCCCGCCATAGATGTTTTCTTAGAAATTTCGATTACACTATTTTTCGTTTTTCTCACCTCCTTTAAATAGTTAATAATTGTTATGTTAAGTTTAATTTACGCTTTAGTATATCTTCAATATTATCAAAATCCCGATACCATATTTCTAATAATTTTATTTTATTAGTTTTAGCATATTCTCGTTTACGTCTATCATGTTCTTTTTGTTTTTCTAATCTTGCTTCTGCTAATTCTAATGGTTCGTTTTTATAATATAAAATTACCTTATCATGGTATTCCCCTTGATATTCCACAAGAAGATTATATTTTGGAAGATAAAAATCATATGATAGTAAACCTCCACCTAATCCAATTAAACCTTCGAATTCTTTTTGAGGAATATAATAAACATTCCTTAAATCAAAAACAATTTTACACTCTTTTTCGCCTTTAGATTGACTACAAACTGGACAACCTATACTTTTTAACAAAGTATATGGGGATGGATACCATATGTGATTATCTATAATACATTTACATTTAATTTTAGTATCAATATTTTTATATTCTCCTAAAACAAGAATGTTAGGATTAATTTGATTTAATTCTTCAATAAATTCTTCGTGTGATTTTTTAGCATTACCAGCACATTTTGGGCAACCTCCATCATTTAATAATACACTTGGATATGGATACCATACATGCCCATCAATTAAACATTGACATTCAATTGTATTTTTTGATGAGGAATATTTACCAAGTATTTTTATATTTCTATTAATTAAATAAACTTCTTTTACAAATTCATCATGTGATTTTTTCATATTGCCAAAACATTTTGGACATCGTTTTTCACTCAGAAAACTAGTAGGAGATGGTTCCCATGTAAGATTACAAGTGTTATGTCTTATTTTTATTCCAATATGAGATTGTATATATTCACCTAATACAGTATACTCATCGCCAACTAAATTATAAACTTCCTCTATAAACTCCTTGGTTGTTTTTGTTCTATTCTTTACAGAACAAAAAAGACAGTTATGGTCATTTGATAACAAATTATTTGGCGTAGCAGGATATTCATTATTGCAAATATTATGGATTACAGTAACATGTTTTTTAGCACCTTGATACCTACTTAGAACATTATATTCTCCTTTATAGATAAAATTAAATTCTTCTAAAAATTCTTCATGCGTCTTCTTTCTGCCCATTTTTATCATTCCTTTCCAATGAACCAACCACTCCCTTTCTTGACATGAAACAACTTAAATTTAAACAAACAAAAGAAGACTGGTGAAAGGAACCAGTCTTATCAGTTGGATTGCAAGCCCAACCTATCTCTTATTAAAAATTACAATATTATTTTGTTGATGGTTTTACTTGATTATTGCTATTATTATTGCGAGTGACCATGCCATTTTGCGATAAATCTTTGGTTTTTTTCGGCGGTGCTCCACCTTTATTATCATTTATATCTCCGCCATTTGAATTGAAGGACGTAGCGTGGACAGGGTACTTGTTTTCAAAATCTTCATCTGCCTCATCATCCATCAGACTTAAATAATCATCAACATCGATACCCATTGTAGAAATCCAGAATTTTAAACTCCCTCTTCCTTGAGTATAAAGATTTTGAGCTTTCTCAAACATGGAATCCTTGTTTAACCATGAAATTGGCAAATACTTAATATCTATGTAGTCTCTAGGTTTAATATCTAGTAACCCATTTAAAACTCTTGTGTATTCTCTTGCAATCTCATCTACAACTTGAAATACCTGTGAAGATACTAAATCAATATTAACTTGTAAATTAGCATAAGAACTTCCTCCGCTAGATTCTGCATTTAAAGCTGAACTAGCAAATCCCAAACTCGTTGAAATCTTCTTCATATTCTCGTTACTCAATGTATCCTTAATTAAAGATGAATCTTTGCTTAATCTACTAATTTCTGTCCCTGGTGCGAGGGATAACGTTGAGATTTTTGCCAAATTACCACTAGTATTAACTTTTACAGCACCTCTAAAAGCTTCTATAATCTCTTTTTGTTGAGTTGAATTTAAACTAGATGAGCCTTTTTTTTCACCCTCCGGCAAGATCATGAAATAGATACTACTAGCCAATTCACTAATTAATTGATATTGGCTATCGTCATAATCGCTACTTGCTTTCATATCTGAAAACGCTGACAACCCGTAGGGACGACCAAAGCATTCATTCTCACTAGCTCTAAATTTCAATGCAATTGTTTTACTATAATCTAATATAAACCATCTTTTACTAGAGTCTTTCTTATAGTCCATATAAGCTTTCATGAAATCTTTGGGATAATTCTTGATTTCATTTACCAAACCACCATATTTAAATTGATCAAAATACATCATATCGAATACTGATATTGAAGCGTTATTTTGAAATCCAATTATTTTACAGTAATCCAAATCTAAAGGCTGAATCATAAAATTATCGTCTAGTGATAAACCTTCAATTCTATCCAATGATTCTACTGTCATTGAACCAGTATCAATATTTTTATTGTTTGCAGAAGTATTACGCAAGATTCCAATATATGTTCCATAAATATATAAATTCCGTAATATATCTCTTGTTGATCTATCGTGGTTTAATAATTTTAGAAACAAATTAAATTTTTTCTTTTTTTCTTTTAATTCTGGAGTTTTATTTCTCATTGTAGTTATATATGCCAATGTAGGTATAGCAATAGAATAATCTATCACTTGCGAATAAATTCCTTGAGAATTATAGCTTTGTTCAGATATAGTTCTTAATATTTCATTGTATATCATAGGATATTTTACATATTGTTTTAAATCACTCATAGGAATATTATCTGTATCTAATCTTCCAGTTGATATGGAATAGGAATTGTAAGATAATGAGTTTGTTTCAACTTCATTTGAGAATTGGTTGGAGTTGGATTCTGGAGTTTCTATTGGAGTTGTTTTTTTGGTCAAATTGGGGATGCCTCCTTTCTTTAGGCGGTTATATTGTATTATGAATACGAAAATACAAAATCGTGGTCTGAATCCCTGACATTTTTCCTATTTTCTTCTTCCATTTCATTAACAACTGAAAGGCCATATGCTAAACTTGTTGCTCTATCCCGTTTAACAGTTTTTACAATTCTATCATAAATAATATTCCCAGAATTACTCATTATTTGTTTAATATTAGATAGTTCTTGAATCATTAAATCTGTTTGAATATACATTACAAATTCTTCGATACTTATTTGATCAGATTTATGAGCTTCGTCCATTTCAGTTGAATGTTTTAATAATCTTAAAGATCCATTTTCAAAACTAGCCTTAAGATATGTATGCATTGTATTATTACTACCCTGAGTAGCGGTTATTCCCCTTATTATTGGAACAGCATTTCTTATATTCATTCCTTTTTCATCATCATCCAATACTAATGGGGGAAATTCTAAAATATCTTTTGTTTTTTCATCTTTATATTCCCACGATTCATAAAACAAAGAAGGAAGAGGTTCTCCGTTTCCACGCATATCAATAATTATTTTTATTGCATTAGGGAAACTTAGATGATACAATTCTCTTAAGAAATCTCTTTGTTCTGGTAATGTCATTCCATTATGAGTTTTAGTATAAACAACATCTTTAAAATATGTGCCATTACTTCTTTCTTTTAGTTTTATTACATGAGTACACGCATTATCAGAGTTTTTAGCGTCAGATATAGCAACGTCATGTACTATAATGTATTGTGACTTACTTTTTTTAGGCTGTATTAATTCACACTGATCAAGAACTCTACAATGATTTGTTACATCATATGGATAATAACTTTCTCCACTAGATCCTACAAACTGACCACAATATTCATAAAGGAATATTTCTTCCGTAGTATCTGGTTTACTTCGTTCTTCTTCAATATCTTCTGCCTCAAATATCATAGCTTCAATTCCTACTTTATAATCTAAAGCACAAACGAAATAATTTTTATTTCCTTCTTTCATTTTATCAAAGAAATAAACAAATCTTTTATATAAATCACTTGTTTTTAAAAAAGCAGAAGATATAAAGATTACTTTACCCTTTTCTGGTTGCATATGATCAATAGCAACTGGTCTTTTAGTTTTTGTCATCGGAATTAAAATAGTAGATATTACACTATCTGGAACGAGACGAGCTTCGTCAATTAACAAATAATGGAATCTCCAACTTCTCGCTCCATCTCCTTGATTTCTCCCAAGCACAATTGCTCTTATCTCACTACCATTCCTAAAATTAACAACACAATCACTTGTACCTGTACTAATTGGAAATATTATTTCTCTTGCTATATTTGGATTATTAGCTAATTCTCCTTTAATTTTTTGAATAATTACATTTCTTGCCTGTTGTCCTTGTCCTGATGCTATCCCACACTTAAGCCCCTTATATAAAATAGCAGAACAAATAAAGAAGACAGCACTTATCCAAGATTTTCCAAGACCGCGACAACAGATAAGCATTACATATTGATGTCTAGCCATTGCTCTAAGAATTAATCGTTGAAAAAGATGGAGTTTTAAATGTAGAATCTCAATAGCAAACTTGTCTAAATGAATTCTATAATATGCTATGAATTTCTTCCATTCTTCGTCATTAAGACTATCACCTTCACCAACAATTGGATCATAACTAAAACTACTATCTAAATTATCATAATCACCATCTTTTATATGTCTACTTTTCTTACTAAAGTTTTTAAATACTGCCATTATATCACCTACAAAGATTTCTGAATGTTATTAAATTGATCTAATAAATGTTCAATAGCATCTTTTTCATATTCTTCTGCTTCATATATCCACTCTTTACTTTCAATTTTATCAACAACTTGACAAATACTATTGATACCTGCGCTCATACTCGATCTAGAATTCTCACTAAATTGAGCAGATTTTGATAAAGTATCAAAAGTTGATTGTAAATCTTTATATTTTTTATCTGCCCCATTTGCACCATCCAACATTTCTTGATAAGCTTTATTTACCGCCAAACTAGCACAACAAATTTTCTTTGCATAATCTTTATAGCTTGTAGTATTGATCTTAAAATCGTTATGTAATCCCGTAAGATATTGATTAAGATAGTTAATATCTGTTTGAGTATATCTACCATTCCATTCTTCACTATATATCCTTGTTTGATCTTCAAATACTGCTTGCATACCTTGTGAAGAATTTCTTGAAAAAATACTATCTCCAAATCTTAGAATCCCTTGTTTTTTCCATTGTTGCATAGAAGAATTTTTAAAGTACAACCCAAGAATATTCTTATTATCTTTTTCTTTTTCATATGTTGTAAAAAATACTTCTTCTATGTATGGTTTATCTAATAATTCGCATATTTTAATTACTGCATCTCTAATATCAGATCCATTTTGTAAATGTGTATTATACAACTCATATATACAGTCTTTACAGGCTGGAAAAAATTCATTATATAAAGGATTATCTGTTTTGAAAAAATTACTAATATTTGTTGTTTTTATTAAACCACATTTTGTACACGTTATTTCATTTCTTTTTATTTTTGTTTTAGGTTTTTGATTAGTTGCCATAATTTAATCTCCTCTTAACTAACTCCTTTTAAAACATTTTTAAATTCACCTAATTCATATCTTTTCTTAAACTCATAGAAATCTTCAATACTAGCATTTTTAGAATATAATTGGTGAAAAATCGTATGAATATTATTGGAAATACATATTCCAAGGGGATAAATGTTATGTAACTCAATAACTTTATCTCTTATCTTAATAAATTCGTCACCATTATACTTTTGTTTTATTTTATAATTTAATATACTTAAAGACTCAGTTATTATTTCATTAAAAGCCTTAAGATGATGAACGTCATATTGTTTATTTCCCATAAAAATGCATTCGTTATTGCAATTTAATTCACTTTTCTTTTTCCATAAATTTATACTACTTCTTAATCTTCTATTTAAATTTGCTAAACTTTCTTCTGCTCTACATAATTCACATGGTTGTTTAGTATTCATTAGACTATGATATGTAACTTTTTGAATTGCACCTAAGTGATTAGGACATTCAAATTCTATATGGGTATTAACTCCTCCATATACCTGATCTTCACTAACTTTTAACCCTCTATTTTTAAAGTAATCAAAAACAAAAGATTTTTCATGCCTTAATTGATTTGCTGTATATTCATAAGAGCAATAATTACATTTATGGTCTGAATCTAATAATTTAACATAACTTCTATGTTGAATACCTTTATCTAAATGTTCTGGACAAATAAAAGGCAACATTTGACTATTCTTTCTATATTCTTCTGGTTCAAATTTAGGTATCAATCCCTTATCTACAAATGCTTCATATACTTCATTACCGTCATGTCTTGTTGATTCAGCAGATAATTCATATTTTCCATAAAAACAACATCCCTTATTCTTTAAAAATACCTCTGTTGATGTATTTTGTTCCCCATGTTCTAAATGATTATTGCAAATAAATCTAACCCTACTTTTACTATCATCGAATTCTCTATTATTATATTCATCTTCTGTAGTTAATAAAATTAAATTCTTTTCCTTTGCTTGATCTATTATTAATTGAAATGGTCTTTGTTGTCTTTCTCGTGATGCGATCTTATACTCGTCTAATTTTTGAATATTATCCACACCATATTTATTCATCATAATATCTTTAGTTTTATATGCGCCACATTTTTTATTTGTACAACAATTACCTAATCCATTTTCTTTATCTTCTGTATATTGTCTATAAGGTTTTTCATGTATTCCTTTGCAACCATCTTTTTTATAATCACAATCTACTAATACCTTTGCTGTTGACCCTGGAGGTAAATCTTCTACTTTACATTCAAAGAAATCTCCTTGTTTAATTTTAGGATAACCTTTTTCTAAATACCACTTTGTTGTAAAACTATTCCATCTAACCATTG
>Ga0209000_1001350_pt1 | contig 16004 bp, 9 predicted proteins | sample RifGroD2_FD_183998 | JGI IMG/M metagenome (GOLD analysis project Ga0209000, IMG submission 183998) | Groundwater microbial communities from Rifle, Colorado, USA - Groundwater D2 (SPAdes) (version 2) | ecosystem: Environmental > Aquatic > Deep subsurface > Groundwater | place: Rifle, Colorado...
AAAGGCTGGTCCCGGCGTCCTCGAAGCACAGCAATTTCGGCTCGGCCCGGCGCAGTCTTTTCTCCAGAATAAAAATCCCCCGCGCCAACCTGCGCCCGGTGCGCCCGGGGCCGGGGGCGGCCGCCGCTTACGAAGCCGAACTTAAAGCGGCCGCCGGCCCGGAAGGGCGGCTGGATATAATTTTCCTCGGCCTCGGCGCCGACGGGCACACGGCCTCGCTATTCCCCGGTTCCCCGGCGCCGGCCAACCGCAGGCTGGTCGCGGCCGCGGCGGCGCCGGCCGGCGTAGTCCCGGCCCGCCGGATAACGCTGACCCTGAAAGCCTTGAACCGGGCGAAGACGGTGGTGCTGCTGGCCGCCGGCCCGGCCAAGCGGGCGGCCTTCCTGAAAGCGGCGGCCGGCGACAAAAAGATCCCCGCGGGCCGGCTGCGGCCCCGCGGGGATCTGTACCTGCTCTTCTCCGAAAAACCTTAAAACTTCTTATTCAGGGTGAAACTCGGCGTAAAGTTGGTGGCCGAGGCCATCTCCGGGCCGATGCCGAGAAACTCTATGGCGTGGTGCACGCGCAGATCTATACCGACCTTGAAACCCTCGGCCAGGTAGTAGGCGAAACCGAACCCGCCGTTGGCCCCGAGCTTGCCGCTCAAGCCGCCTTTGTAGGTGACGCCCGCGGAAGTATATTCCGGGCTGACGCGGTGATAGAGGCCCGCGCCCACCTGCGCGTAATATTCCCAGCTGTCGTAGAAGCGGTATTCTTTCAGGTAGGGCGCGATGAACAGCATTCCGGGGTCGTATCTCGGTTCGAATTTACACTCGTGCCCGGTAGCGTACCCTACATCCACCCCCCAGCGGAATTCAGACCTCGTGTTATACTCCACGGCGGCCCCGATAAAAGGGGAGCTGCGGTAGTTCTTGGCCCAGGCCCCGCCCACGGGTTTGGCGTAGCCGGCCATTAGGGTGTAATCAAGTTTCGAGGCCTCAAAGGCCGAAGCCGTGCCGGCCAGGCCCAGTAAGAGAACCGATAATACGATAGCGCGCATGTTTCCCCCTGCCTTTAAGTTTAACCCAAGTATAGTTTACCACCCAAGGAGCCGTCAAATGGCCCTGGCCCGCCGCAGGCCCCACAGCGAGACCAGCGCGAACAGCGCCGGCGGCGCGAAGCCAGCCAGCGCCGGAGGCAGCAGCTCGGCGTTGCCGGCGGCCTGCGCCATGATGATCATCGCCCAGAAAAAGAACCCGAACCCGAGGGCCAGGCCGAAGCTGAAGAATTTATTGTTGCGCCTGACCAGCAGCACCATCGCGGCGCCTATCAGGGCCATGGCCGGGTTGGCCAGCGGCGCGGCCAGCTTGACCCACAGCAGAGTGCTCTCCTCGGTGGCCGGGGCGCCGACGGCCCGCAGGCGGCGCAGGCGGCGCAGGAGGTCCGCGGTGGACAGCCCGTCCGGCACCAGCTTCTCCAGCACCAGGTTCTCGGGCTTCACCGAAATGGCGGACTGGTAGGCCGAGAAACGTTTAGTGGAGGGGCCCGCCGCCCCGTAAGTTATCATGACCCCGTCGTTGAAAACCCAGCGCTTCACCGACGGCTGCCAGGAGGCGGAAGCCGCGTTTATCTCCAGGGACAGTTCCCCTTTGTTGTAAATGCTCATGATGACCCGCTCCATCACGCGCCGGCGCCCGTCGAAAACGTGCGCCGTTACGAACACCTCTTCGCCGGCCGAGAAGGCCACGTCCTTTTTCACCAGGTGCTGCCAGTCCTGTTTGGCGCGCAGCTTGCCCTCCATCAGGTATTCGGCCTTCATGAACAGGCCGGGGGCCGCCGTCTCCTGCAGCAGGAACTGGCCCGCGCCGGCCAGCGCCGAACAGACGAGCAGCGGCTTTATCATATCGAAGGGCCGCCACCCGCCCGCCAGCCCCGCCTTCCATTCGCCCCGGGCGATCATGCCGCCCAGGGTGACCAGCACCGCCAGCAGCGTGGCGATCGGCGTCATTTTAACGGCGAAGAACGGGGCCTGGTAGGCTATATAGCGCGCGAAAGCCCCGGCGCCGGACCCGCTCTTTATAAAAAAATTCAGTTTATCGAACAGGCTGCCGAACAGCAGCAGGAGGCAGAAGACCGCGAGGCCGAAGCCGAACGGGCCCCAGAAACCGCGAGCGATGTACCGGTAGAAGACTTTTGTCATTTCGCGTAGAGCCGCCGCTTCCACAGCCAGGCGCCGACGCCGCCGGTCAGCAACACCGGGGCGAAGATAGCCCAGGGGAACAGCGCCCCGTATTTACGGCTCAGCACCATGCCCGTGATGGTGAGCCCGTAGTAGAAGAAGATCATCAGCAGGCTTATGGCGAAGCCGGCGGAACGGCCGCGCTTGTCCAGGGCCACGCCCAGCGGCGCCCCGATCAGGAAGAAGGCGATCGGCGCCAGGGCCAGGGCGAAGCGGGAAGCCGCCTCGATGCGGTATTTAGCGGCCTGTTCCGCGTCCAGGGCGCCGTCCCGCAGCCTGGCCAGCAACCCGGGGGTGGTGAGCTCGCGCTGGTTGAGTTTGCGCTCCCTGCCTTCCTCCGGAAAGAAGGGCAGCAGGGTCTTGTAGGAAGAAAAACTCCCGTAAAGGATCTTCTCGTCGTCCTTGAAGTCGGTCTGGCTGAACTGGCCGTTGCCCAGCGTTATCTCCAGGCCGCTGTCCGAGGCGATGCGGTAATTGCCGCCGGAGGCGTTGATCCGGGTCACGAAGGCCGGCTGGTCGTCTTTATTGATCCGGCGCACCAGCTTCACGCCGCGCATCGCCCCCGTAAGGTTGTTGACGTCGGCCGCGTAAAGCACCCAGTCGGAGAGTTTCTGGAAGGTACGCGGCTTCAGTTCTATCTTGGTCACCCTGTTGATCATCGAAAGGGTGTAGTCGGTGGAGCGCCGCAGCGCGGCCGGGCCCAGCCAGTTGTTGACCGCCAGCAGCAGCGCCGACGACAACAGGGCCGTCCAGAAAACCCCGGTGAAGATCCCGTAGAAGGAAAACCCCCCGGCGCGCAGGGCTATTATTTCCCCGTCCTGCGACATCTGTCCCAGGGAGAGCAGCATGGCCAGCAGGAAGGCCAGGGGCAGCGAAGTGCCGATGATATTGGGCAGCAGGAACAGCACGCTCTTGGCAGAGAAATAGAAAGAGAAGCCGGCCAGCACCCCCTGGTTGACGATCTGCACGAAATTCAGCATTACCAGCAGCGCCACGAAGACAAAAAGCGCGAGCCCGAAAAAACGGGCGAAAACGCGCAGGATGTAGAGGCGCACTATAGGCATCGGCATTTATTTATTCTATTATATATCGACGGCCGGTGGAACTAGCTCGGCCCAGCCCGGAACGGCGGAAAGCCCGCTTAAAGCCGGGCAGTTCTCGTTTGCCCGGATTTGCTTTTTGGACACTGAGTGAAACTTAAGGCCCTACTGCTCAAACTCGCGATGCTCCTGTCCTGCGCCGCCGCCGCGCAGGCCGGGGATTTCGCCGTGCCCTCTTTCTCCTCCGGCCGCTTCCTCCTCCTGGACCGGCAGGACCAGGAAAAGATACTTTCGGAACAGCCGGTCTCCACGGCCGCCGAGAACGGCGGCCTGGACGCCATCTCCGGGGACCTGCCTTTCTCCTACACCCAGGACTCCTGGAACTCAGCGCGCGAAGCCGTAGATACCGGCCGCTTCGGCAGGGAAGAGCTGGCCCCACTGCCCGCGGTGGAGATCTCCACCGACGCGCCGCTCGCCCCCGAACCGCAGGTGGAGTTCAAGGAATCAGGCACCACCCTGTCCGTCACCGGCCGCAAGGTCATCGCGGTCAATTACAGCGGCAAGCGCTACATCGCCGACCAGACCAACTCCAGCCGCGCCCGCAGCCTGAGCCTGTTCGAGATCACCCAGCAGATGCAGGTGCGCATGCAGGGCAAGGTGGGTGCCAAGATCGCCGTCAACGTAGACTACGACGACACCAAGCAGGACAAGCAGGACATCTCGGTGGTCTACCAGGGCGACCCCAACGAGGTGGTACAGAACGTCTCCTTCGGCGACATCGACCTGTCCCTGCCCGCCACGGAGTTCGTCTCCTACAACAAGCAGCTGTTCGGCATCCGGGCCGACCTGAAGACCCAAAGGTTCAAATTCACGTTCGTAGGGTCCAGGACCAAGGGCGAGACCAAGACCAAACAGTTCACCGGCAACACGCAGTTCCAGAAGGCCGACATCAACGATATCAGCTACCTGCGCAGGAAATATTACGACCTCACGTTCGGCAACAGCGCGCGCCTGCCGCTCAAGACCAACTCGGAGAAGATCTATATCGACCGCCAGAACTCGGCCGCCGTGGACAACGTAACCGTGTTCGCCCTCGGCGGCAGCGACCTGGGCGTGCAGACCTCGTCCTACACCGGCCGGTTCCAGCTGATGAGCCGCGGCGTGGACTACGTGATGGACTACGCCAACGGCATCCTGACCTTCAGCTCCACCCTGGACTCCGACGACGTGGTCATCTTGGACTTCCAGAACGCCAACGGTTCGCTGCTGTCGGCCAACTCCTCCACCTCCACGCTCGACACCGCCGGCGACGGCCTGTACAAGATCGTCAAGGCCAAGGACGACGTCCAGATCTCCACCACCGCCGAGGCCGGCTACCGGCGAGAACTGAAGACCTACTACACCATCGGCCAGACCAACATAGTGCGCGACAACGGCACCGGCAACTTCTCACTGAAGGTGCAGGACCTCAGCCACAACGACGTGGGTTCCTCGCTGAACCCGCCGCAGACGTATTCCGACGACAACATCACCGTGGACTTCGAGCAGGGCATCTTTCACCTGAAGCGGCCGTTCGGCGCCGACGGGGCCCCGGACACCCCGGACCAGCAGGTCTACGCCGCCTCCCCCTCCTCCAAGCGGCTCTTCCACATCGAGTACAATTTCCGCTTCAAGACCTTCACCCTGGACGCCAGCATAGTGCTCAACTCCGAGGTCGTGACCGTCGACAACGTGAAATACACGCGCAACACGGATTACTTCATAGACTACGACTCCGGCTTCATCACCTTCTATTACCCGGAAAGGATCGGCCAGGACTCCAAGATCGACATCACCTACGAAGTCTCGCAGTTCGGCGGCACCGGCAACCAGTCCCTGGTGGGCGGCCGCGCCTCCTACGACTTCGGCAGCCACCTCTCGCTCGGCTCCACGCTGCTCTACCAGGGCGGCATCAAGGGCAACACCGTGCCCAACGTAAGCGACCTGGTAAACAGCATGCTGGTGTACGAAGGCGACGCCCAGTTAAAAGGCCTTAACCTGCTGGGGATCAGGACTTCGCTGGGCGCCGAGGCCGCCCAGTCCAAGACCAACCCCAACCTCAACGACTTCGCGCTGATAGACAATATGGAAGGCGTAAAGCAGGACGATTCCACCCCGCTCGACAAGAACTACTGGGTCATCGCCGCCAACCCGCAGCTCTCTCCGGCGGACCCCCGCGCCGTCACCTGGGGCAACGAGAACGTCAAGGCCCGGGAGATCAACCCGGCCTCCTCTTCCGAAGGCAGCCAGCAGGTGCTGACCGTCTCTTACGACTTCAGCATCTCCTCCGAGGTCTCCATTGCCTACCCGCTGTCCCTTACCGGCCTGGACTTCTCCCAGAAAAAGACCCTGGAGATGATCGTCTACGGCCAGAATTCGGCCGGTTCGCCCGGCCCGCAGGTCAACATCCATTACGGCCAGATCGACGAGGACGCTGACGGGCGCGGCGGCCAGAACTTCACCTGCTCCAGCGGGCTCACCCTCTACGGCTATCCCAAGAGCGAAGACCTCAACTGCGACAGCCAGGTATCGACCAGCGAGGATATCGGCTGGCTGTACGCCCCGGAAGGCCTGGAGCAGCGGCGCTACGGCGCCGCCAACGGCCGCCTGGACTCGCAGGACCTCAACCGCAACGGCCGCCTGGACGCGCAGGATTTCACCGGCGGCGACTTCGGCTACATCACCGGCACCACCTTCAGCGACACCACCGACCTCACCTCCAAGAACGTGGTCAACTTCTCGGGCTGGCACACGCTGAGCACCCTGATGCCCATAACCTCCACCGACAGCTACAAGTGGAACGCGGTGAAACAGGTGCGCATCTCCCTTAAGCAGCAGCCCGGCGGCGCCACCAGCGGCGTGGTCAAGTTCGCGCGCGTAGCCGCGGTAGGCAATACCTGGGCCGTCTTTGAAAGCACCAGCGGCGGCGGCGTGCAGGTCTCGGCCATCAACAACATCGACAACACGGATTACGCCCCTATCTACAGCGTCGGCGGCGACGCGGCGAAGGTCTTCGGCGACCTGTACGGGTCGGTCTCCGAGCAGAAACAAAAGACCAACTCCGCCACCCTGAGCGAGCAGACCCTGCGGATAAACTACTCCTCCGTCACCACGGCCTCCTCGGGCTACATCTACCGCAACTTCTCGCAGGCCCTCGACATCTCGCAGCACAAGACCCTGCGCTTCCTGGTCAACAACCCGGGCGCGCCCGACGCCAACGCCCGGTTCTTCCTGCGGGCCGGCGGCGACCTGAGCTATTTCAAGGTGGCCGTCCCGCTGGACTTCACCGGCTGGCGCCTGATAGAGCTGCGCCAGGAGGACCTCACCAAGGACTCCATCCCGGACCTATGGGTCAGCAACTCCCCCTATAGCATTATCGTTTCCTCGGCGGGCGCGGCCTCCCTGCAGCAGGTTTCCCAACTGCGGGCGGGCGTGGAAGCCGCCGACGGCGCCCAGCATTCCGGCGCCGTCTACTTCAACGAACTGCACGTAAAGGACCCCATCGTCCGCACCGGCAACGCCCGGAAGGTGGAAGGCACCATCGAGATCCCGGGCTGGTTCTCCGCCGGCGGCAAGCACCGCTACGTGGACCGGAGCTTCCAGACGCCGGTGACGGCGGTCGCCAACCAGGACAACGAACTGTCCAGCGCGTTCATGAACCTCACGCGCCTGACCTTCTTCCCCGTCAACGTCACGGCGGCGCGCCAGATCACCGTGACCCCCAACGCCGCGGCCACCGGCGCCAACAACCTGGTGACCGTGCTGCAGGAAGGCAAGGTCAAGAAGTTCGACGGCACGGCCACCGGCAGCCTCAACATCGGCGCCCTCCCCAGGATAGGCCTGAACTACACCAAGGGGATAACCGACTATACGCTGCTCAGCCGCAAGGACGATAAAGACACCTACGCCGCGAACATGACCTATTCGCTGCCGGGCTCGCTGCCCATCCTGCCGCGCACGGTGACCGGCAACTATTCGCTGTCGCGCAGCCTGGTGCACTACGACGCCGCGCGCCTCTCCAACCTCGCCGGCCTTTACGAGACCGACGAGCGCACGGACCTCTACAGCGGCAAGCTGACCTTCGTACCGTGGCGGGGCTCTAGTTTCAACCCCGGGTACTCGCTGCAGACGGTCAGGGAGAAGAAGGCCCCGCTGGCGGACCCGGGCGCCCTGGAAAGCTATCCCAAATCCCTGCAGCAGACGGTGGATTTTAATTCCAACCTGCTGTTCGCGCGCTGGCTGAACCCCTCCGTCAACTACGCCGTCACCACCATAGAGAACAACAACCTGACCGCCACCACGGTGACCGTGGCCCAGTCCTCCCAGGTCTTCACTTCGGGCGAGATAAAGACCGTGACCCGCAGCGCGCAGGGCGGCGTGAGCATGACCGTCAACATGAACGACCTCATGCCCAGGAACCGCCTGCTGCGCTCGCTGGTCCTTTCTTCCAACTACCAGATCCAGGACGGCGACTCCTGGTACTACGTGGAGAAGGAGTACGACACCCGCTCCAAGCTCTGGCTGCGCAGCCCCCTCACCCCGGCCAACCGCTTCGCCCAGCGCAACTCCCTGACCCTGCGCGACACGGTAAGCTCCACCCAGCGCTGGCAGCCTTTCGAGGGCTACGGCCTCAAGGGGGCCGCGGCGGCGCTGAACACCCTGTCGGTGACCAATAATTTCAGCAACTCGGTGCAGCGCTCGGAAGTGACCGGCACGGTCTCCAAGAGCATTAACCGCACCTTCCCCGACATGATCCTCTCGCTCTCGCAGCTGGAGCTGCTGACGCGCACCCGCCGCTGGACCCAGAACGCGACGATGAACCTGAAGTATTCCAGGAACCGCAACGAGGCGGTGAGCATCTCGGTGGAAGAGGCCGACTCTTACGGCATGGACCTGCGCTTCAAGCTGCTCAACTTCGTGGACACGGCCGCCAGTTACAATCTCAAGACGTCCGAATTCAAGGAGCATCTCTCCGGGCAGATCACCCGGGCGTCGCGCCACGATGACCTGACGCTGCAGGGGTCCTTCGACTACCGGAAGATCCGCTTCACGCCGAAAGCCGACTACGTCTCGGACCTTTCCAAAGGCGCGCTCGGCGTGGTGACGGCCAACACCAAAACGCTCACCCCCAGCCTGCTCATCAAGTCCGACTTCCAGCTGCCCAAGGGCCTGAAGCTGCCGTTCATGAAGAAGGCGATCCTGTTCACCAACCGCATAGTCTGGACCACGACGCTCAGCTACGCGATCAAGTCTTCCCCGATAACGATAGCGGACAACAACCGGCTGTTCACGCTGAACTCCAGCGCCGACTACGAGGCCGCCAAGAACCTGCGCCTTACGTTCAACGCCGGCCTGCAGCGCCTGTGGCACAAGTTCCTCAAGGAAGAGGAATACATCTCCTACCAGGCCGGCAGCACGCTCACTTTCCAGTTCTAGTGGTACGGCTCTAAGAGCCGGCGCGCCCTGGGCGCGCTTTATGTTCCGGGGGGACCATGAAAGGACTACTACTCAAAGCCGGCCGCTGGGCGCTCAACGCCCTGCTGCCGCGCACCTGCGCGCATTGCGCGCTGGACCTGAGCTACGACCAGGCGGCCCCGCTGTGCCCGGCCTGCCTGGGCGGGCTGGAGCCGCTGCCGGAGCTGCACTGCGCCGTCTGCGGGCTGCCGCTGCGGGACGGGGGCGCCTCCTGCCGCGACTGCGGCGGCGTCCGCGCTTCGCTCAGGGCCCGCTCGGCCTTTGTCTTCAACCCGCAGCTGCGGTCGCTGGTACACGCTTTCAAATACCGCGGGCGCGACGACCTGGCGGGGTTCCTGGCCGGCGAGATGGCCTCCGCGCTGGGCCGTTTCCCCGAACTCGGAGAGCACCGTTTTACGGCGGCGGTGCCGCTGCACCCGGCGCGCGCCAGGGAGCGCGGCTACAACCAGGCGGAGCTGCTGGCCGCCCGGCTTGCGGCGGCGGCCAACCTCTTCCACCTCCCTGACGCGGCCGAGCGCGTTAAGGACACCCCGAGCCAGACCACCCTTTCCCGAGAGGAGCGCAAGGCCAACATGGCCGGCGCTTTTCGCGTCTCCAAACCCGAGCTCGTCAAAGGCCGTTGCATCCTCCTGGTCGACGACGTAGCCACCACCCTTGCCACCCTCACCTCCCTCGCCCAAGCCTTCACCCAAGCCGGCGCCAAATCCGTCGCCGCCTACACCCTCGCCAGAGAACCGTAGTTGCCGTGACCAGTCAGGGGTTGGCCCCTCGCTCCCCGGGATTGCCAAGGGGACAGGAACGCAAAAACGTGGTCTCGCACACCGTGCTCGCCACTCCCCGCCTCGGTCCTCGCGCTTAGGCAAGCTCGGACCTCCGGCAGGGTTTTGCTAACCCTGTCCCCTCGTCAATCCCTCAGTTTTAAAAGCTTAGATCGATTAGCGGCAGAGGAGTCTCCGGCGGCCACCAAGGGGCTGGTCCCGCGCGACTTTGGGGAGGGGAGGCTCAACCGCTTCCTGCGGTTGAGGGGAACCGCGCAACGGTTCCCTGCAGTCAGGAGCGAGGGACCAGCCCCTTGGCGGCCGGCGGCGCGCAACAAAAAAGGCCGGCGAGTGTTCGCCGGCCTTTTTATTGTTTGCGTTTATTAGAATTCTACGTCGAAGATGTAGGCGGAGTAGGGGGGCATCTGCTGCAGGCGCAGGCCGCCGGTGAGTTCCGCGGCTTTGAAGGAGAAGAAGCGGTCCGAGAGTTCCTCGAAGATGGCCGTGGTCTCGCCTTCGCTCTTGATGGAGACGTTCACCACGCCGCAGGAGGTATCGGGGGAATAATTCACCACCACAACCTTGAGCGTGCGGCGCTGGGCCCACGACCAGGCCAGGATATTGGCGTTGGTCTTGTTCTCCTGGTCGCACTGCTTCACGTCGAGCAGCGCCCACTCGCCGCCGTGGAAGGCCGGGTGGTCGGTGATCTTAAGGAGCTTGGCGTAAAATTTCTTGATCTCCAGGTCCGGAACGCGGTCGTACAGCTCTATCAGCTGCAGCGGCACGCGCACTTTCACCCCGTCGAGCTGGTTGTCGTTGTAGAAGCGCAGGCCCTTTATGGTGGAGACCACCACGCTGGCGGCCAGGGCCTTCTGGCGGCCGAAGGCCTCCAGCGAAGGCTGCTCGTCGTGGTTGTCTATGAACCGGGCCGAGTGTTTCTGGTAAAGCTTTTCGGCGCGCAGGTGGCCGCGCACTTCCTGCGGCCCCTGGAAGCGCAGGCGGTCGTAGGTGCCCTTGTCGTAAGTATAGTCGAAACCTATCTGCTGCACGCGCCATTCCAGGCCCCAGTAAACCTCGGCCAGGAAAGTGAACTGCGGGTGCTTTTCCTTCACGGCGCGGATCGCGTGCTCCCAGAACTCTTCGGCCGGGCGCTTGTAGCCGTTCTTGCCCAGCAGCCAGCCCCAGGTCCCCTCGTGGATCTCGTTCAAGGTCAGCATCACCATGTCGCAGCGCACGCCGTCGGCCATATCGGCGATGCGCAGCAGTACGTCCAGCATACGCTCGCGGGTGGCGGGGTTGAAATAGTTCAACTGGGCGCTGTCGGTCCAGGCGGGGAAGTTGGGGTCGCGGCCGTAGGCGATGTAGCGCTTCTTTTCCCCGTCGGCCAGTTCGAAGAACCAGTCCGGGTGCGCCTTAAAATCGTCTTCGCTGCCGTTAATGAAGCAGTCCGGGCATTCCTGGATGTACGGGTTGTCTTTGGCGGTATGGTTGGAGACCAGGTCCACCATCAGCTTCATACCCATCGAGTTCAGCTTTTCCTTGAGGGCTTTAAGCTCCCACTCGAAGCCGAGGACGGAATTCAGGCGGTACCAGTGTACCGAATAGGGCGAGGACCCCACGGCCTCCGGGCCGAAACCGGGCGGCAGCCGCTTAAGGTCTTCCAGCAGGGCGCGGTCTTCGCGGGCGATGCGCTCGGACTCGGGGCTGGCCTCCCAGACCCCCACCAGCCAGACGATATCTATGCCGAGGTGGCGCATCTCCAGCCACTCGTCGTCGGGCACGGAAGAAAGGGTCATCTCCGGCAGGGAATACTTCGCCCTCAGCTGCTTGAGCCAGAGCCTGGTATTGATTTCAATCAAATGCGGATTCGAGCGAAGCACGGTTCCTTTTGATCCTTTACCGCTGTAATTTTGAAGACTACCCCACGGCTATTATAGCAAAACGGCTACTTCAGGTCCAAAACCCGGTATTCTCCGGGCGCCAGCGTGCCGCTGAAGCCGGCCTGCGGCAATTCGGCGCGGGTACTGTTCCAGGTAACGTTGCCTATTACGGCGCGGCGCAGCCCGGGTTTGTCCTTGGACTTGAGGATATAGCCGGCCCAGGCCTGGCCGGGGGCGGGCCACAGCGGCTCTATATCATAATCCCCCAGCTCGCTCCGGGTCCTTTCCGCCAGGGAGAATACGTCCTGGTACACCCTCTTAACCCAGGGGTCCCCCCCGTCCCAGTTTATCTCGCAGGGCGCGCTGAAGGGCAGCGGCTTGTGCTCGGTGGGGAGATAGGCGTCGTAACCTATCTCGGCGCCGGAATAGACCATGACCGAGCCGGGATAAAGCATCGTAAGGGCGAGGGCCGCCGGCAGCCGCCGGCCGTAGACCCGCTCGGGGGCCGGTTCGTCGTGGTTGCCGGCGAACATCACCGAGCCGGCGCCGCCGGCCTGCCAGGCCAGGAAGGCGTTGCGGTTGATGGAGCTCTGCATAGCCGAAGCATTGCCGGACTCGCTGGCGTTGTACCAACCGGTCTGCCCCTCCGGGCGGGCGTCCTCGTGCTTGCTGTAGATGGTGTCGAAGCCGCAGGCGCCGAGGTCCTCCTGGTAGGCGTAGGCCTCGGCCATGAAGGCGGCCGACGGCTTGGCGGCCTTTACGGTCCAGATCAGCTGCCGGTAGAACTCTTCCGACGGCATGCTTTTCTGCCAGGTGCGGGAGAAAACGTTGTTAAGCGCCAGGTAGGCCATGTCCACGCGGAAGCCGTCCACGTCGAACTTGGTCACCCAGCCCTTCACGATGGCGGTCATCCTGTCGCGCAGGCCCCTGTTGGAATAATTAACCTGCGCGGTGTCTATCCAGCTGGATACGCCGCCGCCGTACTCGAAGCCGCCGTGGTGCACGCAGTATTTAGACCCGCTCCAGCTGACGTCGAAGTAGTCAGGGGGGCAGGCCCCGGCGTAGCGGTAGCTGACGAAATAATCCGGGTTCTCGGCCAGCAGCCGGGAATCCAGGGAGGTATGGTTCACAACAAAATCCACTATCACCCGCAGCCCCGCCCCGTGGGCTTTCTTCACGAAATCCTTAAAATCTTCCTCGGTGCCCAGGTCGGGGTTCACAGTGGCGTGGTCGCTGATGGAATAAGGCGAGCCGCCGCCGGTGCCGGTCTGGCCGCGCACGCCGATAGGCAGTATGCCCATCGGCCAGACGGCGTCGAAGCCCATCTTCTTTATGACCTCGAAATCGGAGACCTGGAAATCCCGGAAAAATTTGGGATTGGCGTCCGGCCCCCGGCGGCCGTCCAGGTTATAGGCGCGAGGGAACAGCTCGTAGATGCGGGCTTTCTTGGCCCAGGCGGCGGCGTCGTAGCGCTCCATGTTGGAATGCAGGCCTTCCACGTAATTCTCCAGGATCAGGTTCAGGCGGGCGTTCTTCTCCGGCCCGGTCAGGGAGGAGGAACGCAGGTCGGCGAGAGCCCGGCGCAGGTCCGAGGTCCAGGCCACGGGCTTAAGCAGGGAATCGAGATAGTTGAAATAATCGTCGAGCTGGCCGGCGAAAGGTCCCTCGCCGTATTTCCCCTCCAGCTCCTTCTTGGTCCACAGAAAGCCTTCCAGGCCCACGCTCTGCGCCTGGGCGGACCAGCCTTCCTTTGAATTCTTGAACATGAAAGGCCGCAGCTGCGGGGAGGAGCCGTTCCAAACCCCGGAGGACAGGACCTCTTTCATCTGGCGCAGGAAATCGGCGGAGGCGTCCTTGGGGGAGCCGGCTGAAAGGTCCCCGGCGGGGACGGCCGGCAGACCGCCGTCAAAAAGCGCTCCGGCGCTATCGCGCTCGGCCTCAAGGCCGGCGGCAAAAAGCCCCGCGGGCAGCAGCAGCAGCGAAAGGACTGACCTGGTTAAAAGACGGTTAAACCCCATTGTATCCAGTTTACAGCCGGGAACCGCGCCGGGCAAGGGCCGAAAGGCCCAGCAAAACCGCGCCAGAAGGCCGGCGAACCTCAAGGAGGCGCCCTCAGGCCGCCGGAGGCGCGGCCGCGGCACCGCCGTCCCTAAGCCAGCGCAGGGCCAGGACGTAGGAGATAACCCCGAAAATGACGATCAGCAGGACGCCGGAGAGGACCACGCGCCAGGCCCACGCAGCGCCCTTGCGCACCGGGATGTCGGCTGAATCCATTATTTCGTAAAGCCACCACTTGGAACCGACCACGTTGCAGACGGAAACCAGGTACACCCGGCCCCGGAAATGCACCTCGCTGGCCAGGTTGGAGGCCTCACGGTCGGCGGCCACGGAAAGCAGCTTTATCACCTCGGGGGGCGCTTTAAGCCCGGGCTTCACTATGGACATGCTCATCGAATCGGCTATGATCTGCCCGCCCACGTCCACGAGGCCCAGATTGCCCTGCGAGTTGCGGCCCATCAGCCGCACCACCTCGCCCACGTAGGCCAGGCTGAGCCTGCCGGACAGGAAATACTCGGGTTTGCCGGCCTTGAGCACCGGCTCGGCTATTATCAGCGCCGGCGGAGTATACTCCCCGAACTCCACCGCGCCCGCCGGGGCCAGGGTCTGCCTGGCCTCGGCCAGTTCCTCGCTCTTGGAGTATTCCAGGCGGGTGCGCACGCTTTTTTCGGCCGAGAAGCGCGCCAGCTCGGAACCTGACGCGTTCAGCAGGGCCAGTTCCGAATAGATGAAAGGATTTTCTTTAACGCGCCGGTCGAGCTCTCCCTTCAGCGCGGCCGCCCCGGTCTTGCCGGCCGTGAGCCTGGTCAGGCTGTAGTTTAGATTAAGCACGTCGGAGATCATGCCGGCCCCGGTGCCGGTACGCAGCTCCAGGTAGCGGAGCATGTCGTTCCTCTGCAGTTCCGCCGCGCCGTAGATGAAGTGCCGGCTCAGGATCAGGAAAGGCACCAGGAACATCGCCGTCACAACCGCTATGAATTTGTATTTATTTTTTCCTTCCATAAACGAGTCCCTTTATCGGTCTTTTGTCTTCCGGCCTGCGGCGCCGGCCCTTTCCACTGCCCACCCGGCCAGCCTGCCCTCGGCCCAGGTTAAAGTTTCCTGCAGGCCCAGCCCGGCCAGCGCGCACAGGGCCCACAAAGTGGCCAGGTAGTAGCGCAGCTCAATGCCGCCGGTGACCGACACCTGAGCTATGGCCGCCAGCGGCAGTACGGGCAGCAGGGCCGCTCCGGCGAATACCAGCAGCGGGTCCTTCTTCAGCGCGAAAGCCGCGTAGACGCCGAGAAAAACCAGGACCATCAGGAATTTGTAGTAAAAAGCGCGGGGCAGCTCATAGGCGAAAGCCCGGCCTAAGCCGCTGAAGACGCCGCTGAAGGCGCCGGCCGGGCCGTCCCTGAAGAGGAAGGCGGCGGGGCCCAGCGGCCCCTGGGGCCTTTCAACGCCCGGGGCGTAGCCGAAGCGGTCCAGATTGGCCCACCGGCGCAGGCTAAGCTCCTGAGCGTAGAAGAAATTCCCGTAATGCGCCTTTTGCCAGGCGACGTAGGGCAGCGCCAGAAGCAAGGCCAGCCCGAGCGCCAGGCCGGCCTGTTTAAGCGGGAAGGCCCGCTTTTCCACCGCCCAGCCCAGGGCGGCCATAAGCAGCAGCGCCCAGGCCGAATCCAGGCGGCTCAGGCAGGCCAGGCCGGCAAAAAGCCCGGCCAGCAGGGCGCTCCGCCGGGAAAGCGGGCGCTCTCCGGAATAATACCAGAACAGCAGCAGGAAGAGCAGGGCGTAAAGATGCGAACTGCCCTGCATGGCATAGAAACCCATGTACGGGTTAGCCCCCAGGAAGAAAGCGGCCATAACGGCGCAGACCGGCCCCAAGCGGGCGCGCAGTACGAAGAAGGTGACCAGGAAAAGCGCGGCGTAGACGGCCAGGCCTTCGGCCCGCAGCGCGGCGTCGGCGTCGGCGCCGGCGGCCAGGGCCAGCTTCAGCGCGAACACCGGCACCGGCTCGGCCATGGAGGAATCGTAAAAGAAGGAAGCCTTCTCCGCCATGAGCGCGCGGGAAGCGGCTTCCCTGAGCGGCTCGTGCCGGTACACTTTCCAGCAGGTGGTCAGGTTAAACAGGAGGGCGGTCAGCGCCATGACAAAAAGCAGGTTCCGGAAAAGACCCGGGAGATCCGTCCTGGAAAACAGCTTTGATAAGTCAGGCATTTGTTGGGAAACCCTTCAATTAATTGTAGTATATAAAAATATGCGTGAAATAACCCTTGAATTCAAGAAGATAGTGGGCGAGGGCAAAGCCCTGGGCAGGAGCGACGGCAAAGTCGTATTCTGCTACGGCGTGCTGCCGGAAGAGACGGCCCGCGTCAGGATCACTTTCGAGAAGAAGAACTTCGCCGAAGCCGAGCTGCTGGAGATCATAACCCCGTCGCCAAAGCGCGTGGCGCCTAAAGAGGACCATTACCTCAGCTGCTCGCCGTGGCAGGTCATGGAATACGGCTTCCAGTGCGAGACCAAGAAGGAGCTGATAGAGGACCTGCTCTACCAGACC
>Ga0209000_1001357_pt1 | contig 15965 bp, 15 predicted proteins | sample RifGroD2_FD_183998 | JGI IMG/M metagenome (GOLD analysis project Ga0209000, IMG submission 183998) | Groundwater microbial communities from Rifle, Colorado, USA - Groundwater D2 (SPAdes) (version 2) | ecosystem: Environmental > Aquatic > Deep subsurface > Groundwater | place: Rifle, Colorado...
CCAGATATTTGGTTCCAGTAAAGAAGGGTAGAAGTTTTAAGAGGCACAAGGGGTTAAAGGAAAACAAGTTCCAGCTGGTTCAAAAAAGAGTTCTGTAATAATTTGGAACTATAGCTTGACAGCATTGAGCTAGAGGGGGTCATGATTTAAAATTAAACCAATGTGACCCCACCTAGCACACGATACCGGATAGTTCTAAGTTTCCTACGTCACTAAGAACTAAAACGGTACTGCGAAACTTCTACTATTGCTTATAAAATACATAAGCAAAGTATATAGTTTTCCCCTTCGCAGGGGAGGAATAATACCAAAACCGGAGGTTTTAATTATGTCATATAAGGCTTTATATAGAAAATATAGACCACATAATTTTGATGAGGTTATAGGACAGGAGCATGTAACGGAGACTATAAAAAATCAGATAAAATCTGAGCGTGTGGGGCATGCTTATTTGTTTTGTGGGATAAGAGGGACAGGCAAAACCTCTATTGCAAAGATATTTGCAAGGGCGGTTAATTGCTCAAACGGTATAGATGGAAACCCATGCCTTTCATGTGAGACTTGTGATGAAATAGGGACAGGTAGTAGCATGAATGCCATAGAGATAGACGCGGCATCGAATAATGGTGTAGACAATGTGCGAGAGATACGTGAAGAAGTAAAATATATGCCAACAAAGGGTAAGTACAAGGTTTATATAATAGATGAGGTACATATGTTATCTACGAGTGCCTTTAACGCGCTTTTAAAAACCTTAGAGGAGCCGCCAAGTCATGTAATCTTTATACTTGCAACTACAGAGGTACAAAAGATACCAGCTACTATACTTTCTAGATGTCAGAGATTTGATTTGAAAAGAATACCAGTAAAACGTATTGTGAGTGCACTTGCTGAAATAACTTCAAAAGAAGGCATATGTGTAGAGGAAAAGGCATTAAATTATATTGCCTCTCTTTCTGATGGTTCTATGAGAGATGCGATAAGCTTACTTGATCAGATTGTTGTATTCGGTAATGATAGAGAAGTAACACATAAAATGGTGCTTGATATAATAGGAACGGTTGATAATAAAACATTTGTAAATATAATTAAAAATATAAATGATAGTAATATCGGGGGGTGCATAGAAGAAATAAATGAAATATACCTAAATGGTAAAGACATAAAACAATTTGTTTCTCAAATGGTAGAATTTTTGAGGAATCTACTTATAGCATCTTCTATACATGATTCAGAGGATATACTCGATATGTCAGAGGAAAATGCTCTAGAGTTAAAACTGCTAACTCAAATTGTAAGTTGTGATAAGGTGTTTGAACTTATAAATGAATTTGCAATGCTTGAATCAAGAATAAAATATGATTCACAGGTTAAGATTACATTAGAGGTGGCTTTGATAAAAATGTGTCAGACTAAACGTTCGAGTACGGCAAATTATCAAAATGCTAATATAGTAATGGAGGAAGAAAAAAAAACAGTTTATAATAACCCAAAAAGTATTAAACAAGAAGTACAAAACGAGCCGATAAAGAAAAATATAGAACAAGTGATGCCAGATGATATAAAACAAGGAATAAAATTATGGAAAGATATACGTGAAGCATGTAATGGTCCTTTAAAAGGTATGCTTATAGATACCGAAGCAAAATACTATAATGATAAATCTTATTGTATTGTGTGTCCTGATAATATAATAAAAAATTATATAGATAAAAATATAAATGTAATAAAAGAAAAGATAGAAGACATACTAAATAAAGAATATAACATAAAGCTTATGACAAAGGAAGAGTACGAAAAAGAAACAAAAAATACACATGAAAAGATAGGTAAAAAAGAAATAAATAAAGAAGATGATATGAAAAATGTAGAAGACTATTTTAGTAAGTTTGGAGTTAAAGTAGAGAGAATGGAATAATCGTATGTTAAACACAAATGGGGTGAAAATTGTTTGGGTATTATAAATTTGGCTATTGCACCCATAGCAATAGTAGTTGTATATATTTATATAAGGGACAAGTATGAAAAAGAACCATTAAATCTCTTATTCTTAGGGTTATTGTTTGGAGGTTTTATTGTAGCTCCTATAATAGCTGTAGAAGAATATTTAAGTAGTTATGCGAGCCTTATTGGGGATAATATATCCTATTCGTTATATGTGGCATTTATTGTTGCAGCATTAACAGAGGAGTCTTTCAAATTTCTCATATTATATGCACTAATATGGGAAAACAGAAATTTTAATGAAAAGTTTGATGGAATAGTGTATGCGGTATTTGTTTCTTTAGGTTTCGCGTTAGTAGAAAACATATTATATGTTCTAAATCCGGAATTTGGGGGAGCATATACTGCAATAATGAGAAGTATATTTGCAGTACCAGCTCATGCTTTGTTTGGGGTAACTATGGGCTATTATCTTGGATTATCAAAGTTTGAGCCAGAAAGAAAAAAAGAAATGCTACTTAAAGCCTTTTTTATACCGATATTCCTGCATGGATTATATGATTTTATCCTCATATACCAAAATCCGCTTTTACTTTTGGGATTTGTACCATATGTACTTTTTATATGGATAACAGGCTTTAGAAAGATGAAAGAGCATATTCAAGCATCACCTTTTAAAGGTGAAGAGATAGAAAAAATAGAAGGTCAGGAAAAAAGGTAGGAGTGGTGACAATAATATCGTAGGGGCCGTGCCTATGTGCCGGCCCGCACATACCTGAATAACTTATAAATATATGATTTAGGTAATATAAATTATCAACATGTAGTAAGTGTTATAAATATAAACGGGCTGGCACATAGGCACAGCCCCTACGTTAGATGAATCTATTATGTAGAAAAAAACAAATGAGAAAGGTGTTGAGGGTAAATGAGTAGTCCAGATATATATTTCCCGAATGTGGGGATAGAGATAGAAAAATTAAATAGGATTGCAGTTAGTATATTTGGTTTACCTGTATACTGGTATGGCATTATAATAACTATGGGTATAATGACTGGAATATATTTAACTATGCGAGAAGCAAAAAAAACTGGACAAAATGTTGACATTTACTATGATTTTGCTATAATAGTAATATTGGTCGCTTTGATAGGAGCAAGAGCTTATTATGTAGCATTTAGTTGGCACGAGTATAAAGATGATTTGCTAAAAATATTTGCCATTAGAGAGGGAGGTATAGCTATATATGGTGCAATAATAGCTTCAGTTATTACTGCAATAATATATACAAGGGTTAGAAAAATAAAGTTTGGAATATTTGCGGATACTGTTATACCTAGCCTTATTATAGGGCAAGCGATAGGTAGATGGGGAAATTTTTTTAACAAAGAAGCATTTGGAGGATATACAAATAATTTGTTCGCAATGGCTATAAAAAAGGATGTTGCGAGTTACATACCAGATAGTTTAGTAGGCAAGGATGTTTTATACAAAGGTGCCGCTTACATACAAGTTCATCCCACATTTTTATATGAATCATTATGGAATTTGGCAGTGTTTTTTATACTGATTCTTTACCGTAAACATAAAAAATATGATGGGGAATTACTTGTATTATATTTAATAGGATATTCGCTTGGTAGGGTATGGATAGAGGGACTCAGGACAGACCAACTAATTATCTCAGGTCTTAATATGCCAGTATCTCAGCTATTATCAGCGATTTTGCTAGTATGTGCAACTATATATGAAATTTATAAAATATTATCTAAAAAACGATTGACAAATAATGTATGATGTTGTAAAATAATGGAATAGGGAAAATATAAGTTTACGAAGCAAAAAAACAATTAGTTAGAGCACAGTAATAAGCCTTAAAATTGTAAATTGCGGACTGATTTCAGGGGGGATTAAATGAAAAAATTTGCACAACAAATTGATGATTTAAGAATAAGATTAAATGACCTGATAAGAAACAATGCAGATTATAAAGAGATATACAAAGTTAGTGTGGAGCTTGATGAGTTAATAGCCCAGTTCTACGATAGGGAAGCAAAAGCTGCATGTTAATAATATAAAAGCAATGAAGAGAAGAGTAAGTAGTGGAAGCTTTTACAGAGAACTCCGTGTGTTGAGAAGGAGAATGTGAAAACTACTGAATATGGTCCCTGAGCGAATTAAAGTAAAGTAAAGTGCAATTTATAATTATAAATTATGAATTGAATTTGGGTGGTACCGCGGGTAGAAACTCGTCCCATGACTAGAATCCTCATTTCAGGATTCTTCATGAGACGAGTTTTTTTGATTTTGATAAGTAAAGTCCTCCCCCTGCGAAGGGGGAGTTAGAGGGGGTCATAGAATTAGTATTAAAACAATGTGACCCCACCTAGCACACGATACCGGATAGTTCTAAGTTTCCTACGTCACTAAGAACTAAAACGGTACTGCGAAACTTCTACTATTGCTTATAAAATACATAAGCAAAGTATATAGTTTTCCCCTTCGCAGGGGAGGGACTAAAACATTACAAGGGGGAATTAAAATGGAGAAAAAAACTTATTACATAACAACACCAATATATTATCCAAGTGGTAAATTTCATATAGGTACGGCTTATACAACTGTTGCGGGTGACGTGATGGCTAGATATAAAAGAATGAGGGGCTATGAGGTTAGATATCTGACAGGGCTTGATGAGCATGGACAGAAGATAGAAAAAGTTGCAAAAGAAGCAGGTCTAACACCACAAAAGCATGTTGATAATATGGCAGATGAAGCAAAAAGGTTATGGAATATACTTGATATATCATATGACGACTTTATAAGGACTACAGAAAGAAGACATGAGGAGGTTGTCGAAAAAATATTTGAAAAGTTTTTAGCACAAGGCGATATATACAAGGATAATTATGAAGGATGGTACTGTACACCTTGTGAATCATTCTTTACAGAAAAACAATTAGTTGATGGCAAATGTCCTGATTGTAACAGAGAAGTAAATACAGTGAAAGAAGAATCATACTTTTTTAGAATGAGTAAATACGCGGATAGATTACTAAAATATTATGAAAATAATCTAGGTTTTATAGAACCTGAGTCAAGAAAAACTGAGATGATAAATAATTTTATAAAGCCAGGTCTTGAAGACTTATGTGTTTCAAGAACAACCTTTGATTGGGGTATAAAAGTACCAAGTGATCCTAAACACGTTATATATGTATGGATAGATGCCCTTACAAATTACATTACGTCTCTTGGATATAAGGTAGATGAAAAGTCCGACGCCCTATTTGATAAATTTTGGCCAGCTGACATACACTTAATAGGTAAAGAAATTGTAAGGTTCCACGTAATATATTGGCCTATAATGCTAATGGCTCTGGGGTTACCGCTTCCTAAAAAGGTGTATGCACATGGTTTTTATATGATGAAAGATGGTAAGATGAGTAAATCGAAAGGGAATGTAATATATCCAGATGCACTTGCTGAAAAATACAGTGTAGATGCGGTTAGATACTATTTGCTTCGTGAACTACCTTTTGGGCAGGATGGAGTATTTACACCAGAAGATTTTATAAAAAGAGTAAACTACGACTTGGCAAATGATTTAGGGAATTTATTAAGCAGAACAGTAGCTATGATAGATAAATATTTTGATGGAACGGTACCTGAATACAAGGGTAATGTAACAGAATATGATAACGAGATAAATAAGTTTAGCAAGGAAACAGTTGAGAAAGTAGAGGATTCTATTGAAAAATTACAATTTTCTATAGCGCTTACGGATATATGGGCATTTGTAGCAAGAACAAATAAATATATAGATGAAACGGCACCATGGGTTTTGGCCAAAGACGAATCAAAGGTTGGGCAACTCGCATCAGTTATGTATCATCTTGCAGAAAGTCTGCGATATATGGGGATAATGTTATCACCATTTTTAACTAAGTCTTCACAAGAAATTTTTAAACAGCTAGGAATAGAAAAAAATCAGGAGTGGGATAGTTTATACAATTTTGGTACAAATAAATTTGTAGGTAAAGTAAATAAAAGAGAGGCACTATTTCCAAGACTAGAGGCAGAAAAAGAATTAGAGATTATAAAAGCTATGATGAGTGGTACGGAAAAAATAGAGGAACAAAAAGAAAACTTGATAAAAATGGATGATTTTGATAAAATAAAATTAAGAGTTGGTGAAATCTTAGTTTGTGAGAAGGTAGAAGGCTCGGACAAACTATTAAAATCACAAATAAAGATAGCAGACGAGATGCGACAAATAGTATCAGGTATTGCAAAGTTCTACACACCAGAAGAAATGATAGGAAAGAAAGTAATAGTCATAACTAATTTACAACCAGTAAAAATCCGTGGAGTGCTATCAGAAGGCATGATACTAGCAGCAGGTGATGGGGTGAATGGACTCACTGTAGTAGAAGCAGACGGAGCAAGTAGTGGGGATGAAGTGAGGTGACTTATGAAACTAAAAAAGCTGGTGATACGATTTATGCAAATATTGATTTTAATTTTAGTAGTGTTAATTATTGCATATTTGGGTGTGAATATTTATGTTAATAAAACTGCTTTAAAGTATATGTCAACGGTTGATGAGGTAGATTCTAAACAAGCTATTATAGTACTTGGTGCACGTGTTTTTAAAAGCGGGAACTTGTCTCCTATGTTACAAGATAGGGTAGATACGGCAGTAGAAATATATAAAAAAGGGAAAGTTAAGAAGATACTTATGAGCGGTGATCACGGACAGCAGAGTTATGATGAAGTAAATGCCATGAAAAAATACGCCATAAAGAAAGGCGTTTTAGAGCGAGATGTATTTATGGATCACGCGGGATTTAGTACATATGAAAGTATATATAGGGCGAAATATATCTTTGGACTTGATAATATTTCGATAACTACTCAAGAATATCATCTTAAACGTGCTATATTTATAGCAAGAGTATTCAAAATGGATGTATCAGGAATATCAGCAGATAAGAGGCCATATATGAATATGGGATATTATAAATTCAGAGAAAGCTTTGCAGTATGTAAGGATTTTGTAGGCGCTATATTTAAAGTGAAGCCTAAATATATGGGTGAGAAGATAGACATAACTGGTGACGGCAAAGTCACCAAGGGGTAAAGGGATATTTTTCAAACCGTTTTAAGTAAAGATTAAAAGATTATAAATAAACTAACGTGTTGTCATTGCGAGGAGGAACGACGAAGCAATCTCATCTTTTTTAGTAAGATAGAGTATAAAATATAAGATTGCTTCGTCGAAAGAACCTCCTCGCAATGACAGGTCGGTAGAAGGAGGAAATCAAAATGTTTGATACGCATGCGCATTACGATGATGATAGATATGATGATGATAGGGATGAACTGCTAGGTAATCTCAAAAGTTCGGGTGTGGGGCTTGTAGTTAATTGTGGGGCTGATATAAAGTCGTCAATTGGGAGTATAAAGTTAGCAGAGAAATATGATTTTATATATGCTTCAGTTGGTGTACACCCTCATGATGTGGAAGGTTTAAATAATGAGGATGTACAAGTATTAAAAAAACTTGCATATAATAAAAGAGTAGTAGCAATAGGTGAGATAGGACTTGATTATTATTATGACCATTCGGAGAGGGAGCTTCAAAAAATATGGTTTGACAAACAAATGAAGCTAGCAAAGGAACTAAATTTACCTGTTATAATTCATAGTAGAGATGCAAGTGAAGAAACCTTTGAAATAATAAAACAGAATATTTATCCTGATTTAAGAGGAGTAATACACGCATACAGTCAAAGTCTAGAAATGGCTTATGAATATATAAAAATGGGATTTTATATTGGAATAGGTGGAGTTATTACATTTAAAAATGCAAAAAAACTAGTCGAAGTTGTAAATAATATTTCGATTGATAATATAATATTAGAAACAGACTGTCCTTATATGACTCCAGAACCAAATCGTGGCAAGAGAAACGATTCAACTAATCTTAAGTATGTAGTTAGTAAAATATCCGATATAAAAGGAATTAGAGAGGAAGATGTAATAAGAATTACTACTGAGAATGGAAAAAAGCTTTTTGGGGTTTAGGAATGAAAAGCTCTAATTTGGAGGAATGTATGAAAAACATCTTAAAGAAAGAAGTAAATTTTAATTTGGTTATTATAGTATTTATCGTATCGGCTATCTCACTTATGCTTATGTATTATGCAAGTTTGTTGTCATATAAGCAAGTATATATAGTGGATAACGGTGTCAAATCTGTTCATAAAACAAAAGCCAAAACTGTTGGAGGTTTTTTGGTTTCGATAAATCTGCCTGTAAGGAACATTGACAAGATGAATAAAGAAAAAAATGAAGAGATACAAAAAGGCATGAGCATAGAGATAGAGAGGGCATTTCCTATAAAGCTTTGTTATAATGAGAAAATAAGAAAGGTTTTTGCGACAGAGATTCCTGTTTCAGCAGTACTAGCCACCAATAATATAGTCTTGAGTGAAGAGGATTATATAAATGTTAAAATAGAGGAATCAGTAAAACCTAATATGATAATAGATGTTAAAGACTACAATACAGAGATTATAGAAAAGAAGATAGTAATACCGTATAATGAGAAGATAATATATGCAAGTGACCTAGACAACTCTGTAAAGACTGTAATGAAGGAAGGTATAAATGGAGAGAAGGTAGTTCGTGATAAAGTTACATATATGAATGGTAAAGAAATAAAGAGGGAACATCTAGGAGAAGAAGTAACAAAAAAGCCACAAGAAAAGGTTATAAAAAAAGGCACTGCAAATATATATAAAGCAGTAAATGGGAAAGCATATAGCTATAAGAAAATGATAAGCATGACAGCCACAGCCTATACACTATCAGAACTAAAAGGCAGCACAGGTCGTACTTCTCTTGGGCTTAAAGTAAGAGAGGGTATAGTGGCTGTAGACCCTAAAGTTATACCATTAAGAACCAAACTATATATAGAAGGATACGGGGAAGCGATGGCAGGAGATACAGGTGGGGCTATAAAGGGAAATAAGATAGATTTATATATGGACACATTAGGGGAAGTAAACAAATATGGTAGGAGAAAAAACGTAAAAGTATATATTTTAAATAGTTAATGGAAAGGTATTGCATATAATGTAAAATTATGGTACAATAACACAAATAAAACGAAAGAGGTGTATTTGATGAATTGTAAGTTAAGCCAAAATGTGGATGAAGAAACGAGAATGCTACTAGACGAGTTAAATATTTGTACCGAACCTAAAAGGGACAAATATAATTTAGATAAGAAAGATCCTTGTAATTATAAAGCGCCTGGATTTGATAGAAAAGATGACCCAGAAGAAAAAAATTCAGGTCCTAGTGTATAAAATACTTGACAGTTTTACTGACATGTGATACAATTAATGTCAAGTAACACGAAAGAGGTGTTTAATATGAGTGGACAGTATGATTTTGCTAAAGAATTATATAAATATCCTAAAATTGCATTAAAGATTGGTCTTAACGACTGTCCTGTGAAAACATATGTATATCTAGAAGATAAAGATCATCATAATAAAGTAAACCAAGCACTGTGTATGAATGACATACAAATTAAAGTGGACAGATGGGTAGTTCAATCCATCTCGGAACAGAATAATAATTTGAAATAAAATTTACAAAAAAACTCTTGAAAAGAGTTTTTTTGTGTTATAATGAAAATATATTTTTTTCACCTTGTAACGTTATCCTGAGGAGTACGCCTTTTGCGACGTGAGGATCTGCATTTGATTTGTAAAAAAACTTATAATCTGATATTTAAACATGAATCAGCATTACTTGAAAGGATGTGTAATTTTATTATGAAAAAACCAGAGCTACTAGCACCTGCAGGGAGCATGGAAGTTTTAGAAACAGCGATATTATATGGGGCAGATGCAGTTTATCTTGGTGGTCCAATGTATGGGTTAAGAGCAAATGCAAAGAACTTTTCAATGGAAGAGATAGCACAAGCTGTCGAGTTTGCACATGCACGAAACGTAAGGGTGTATGTAACAGCAAATGTAATAGCTCATAATCAGGATTTGAGATATATTGATAAATATTTTTTAGATTTAGAGAAAATAGGCGTGGATGCTCTTATAATTGCAGACCCAGGGATAATTAGCATTGCGCGTCAAACAGTGCCTAATATGGAAGTTCACCTAAGCACGCAAGCAAATAGCACGAATTATAAAAGTATGGAGTTTTGGTTAAAGCAGGGAGTGAAGAGAGTAGTTGCAGCAAGAGAGCTTTCTATAAGAGAGATAAAAGAAATCAAGGCGTATATACCGAGTATAGATATAGAGGCATTTGTACATGGCGCTATGTGTATTTCATACTCAGGAAGATGCTTGCTCAGCAACTATATGACAGGGCGTAATTCTAATCATGGTGATTGTGCACAGCCGTGTAGATGGAAATATCACATAGTTGAGGAGAAAAGACCAGGTATATATATGCCGATTCATGAGGATGAGAAGGGTACTTATATATTTAACTCCAAAGATTTATGTATGCTTGAGCACGTACCAGAGCTTGTAGATGCAGGTATAACTAGTTTTAAAATAGAAGGAAGAATGAAGACAGCGTATTATGTAGCAACTGTAGTTAAGGCATATAGGGATGCAATAGATGACTATTTTAAAGATCCTAAAATATATGAAAAGAATAAAGAATATTATATAAGTGAAATCTGTAAGTCAAGCTATAGGGACTATACAACGGGATTTTATTTTGAAAAGCCAGGAACTAATGAACAAATATATGACAAAGCAACTTACATAAGGGAATATAATTTTTGCGGTATAATACTTGATTATGATAAAAAGACAAAAATAGCTACAATTGAACAGAGAAATAAATTTTCTATTGGAGATGAATTAGAGATATTTAAGAAAAAAGGCGAGTTTACAACTCAAATAATTGAATACATGACGGATGAAGAAGGAAATAAAATACAAGAAGCACCACACCCAAAACAGATATTGAAAGTTAAAATAATTACACCAGTTGAGAAATATGATATGATAAGAAAGAAATTATAGTTAATTATTCTTATTTCAAAAATCACCTCATAAACTTCTATGAGGTGATTTTATGTTCTTTAAATGGCTACTAAAATTATTATGCTTTGTAAAATTCATTTCTACAAGCAATCTTCCCAAACCTCTTAGTAAAGAAGAGGAGAAAATGTATTTAGAACAGTATAAAAATGAAAACAATGAAGATGCTAAAAGAATTCTTATAGAGAGGAACCTAAGATTGGTTGCAAACGTGGCTAAAAAGTATGGTATAGGAAGAAGAGATATGGATGATTTACTTTCGATAGGAACTATAGGACTTATAAAAGGTATCACAAGCTATAGGTTAGAAAAAGAAAGCAAGCTTTCGACATATGTTTCAAAATGTATAGAAAATGAGATATTAATGAGTATAAGAAGCGGAAAAAAAGGAAATAAAGAGGTTTCGCTTAACGAACAGGTTGGGATTGATAAAGAAGGTAACGAAATTTCACTTATAGATATTCTTAGTACAGATGAAAAAGATGTGTTTGAAAAAATAGATTTAAAGGCAAATACAGAAAAGCTATATAACAATATTCAAAATGTTCTTACAAAATTAGAAGAGCAGGTTATAGTAAAAAGATATGGATTATATAATAAAAAAAGAAAGACACAAGACCAAGTCGCATGCGAATTAAACATATCACGCTCATATGTCTCGAGAATAGAAAAAAAGGCGCTTGAAAAATTAAGAAATAGCTTTGAAAATTAAAAAGCAAAAATCAAGGTAGTTGACTTTTAGGGTATGAGGGTGATATAATTAGGAAAAGTAGCACGTGGTTTGAATATATCTTTTGTCAACGTAGGGGCTGTGCCTATGTGCCAGCCCGTTAATGTTTGTAGCACTTACTACGTGATGCTAGTCCAGTAAATATCTATACATATATATGTTAAAATAATAGAGGGCTGGCACATAGGCACAGCCCCTACGATTATTAAAATTCAATGATTTAGTTATGAAATGACAGTATAACTTATTTTCAAATTGTGAAATAGAAAGGAATTGAATTTATGAGCGAGATAAATGGAATAATAAATATATATAAGGAAAAAGGGTATACTTCACATGATTTGGTCATGAAAGTCAGAAAGATTTTGTGGACTAAGAAAGTTGGACATGCAGGCACGTTAGACCCTGATGCAGAGGGTTTGATGACTATATGTATAGGAAAAGCTACAAAAGCAATAGAATATATGGTTGAAAAGGATAAAGAATATATAGCAACAGTAAAACTGGGTTTGGTTACAGACACACAGGATATTACAGGTAAAGTAATTATGGAGTGTGAGGTGCCGAAGCTTGATAAAAACCACATATTAAAGGTTTTGAATGGTTTTATGGGTGAATATATGCAAATACCGCCTATGTATTCAGCTGTAAAAGTCAACGGAAAAAAGTTGTATGAGTTAGCAAGGGAAGGCAAAGAAATAGAACGTGAGGCAAGAAAAGTATATATAAGAGAAATAGAGTTGACAAAAATATTAAGTAATGATGAATTTGAAATACGGGTTGTATGCTCTAAAGGTACATATATAAGAACGCTGTGCTATGATATAGGACAAATATTAAAATGTGGGGCCTGCATGAAAACGCTGATAAGAACAAGAGTAGGAAGGTTTTCTTTGACTGATGGTATAAAACTAGAAGATTTATCAAATGATAAAATATTATCTGAGAAGCTGATTAATGTAGAAGATATATTTGAAAAATACCAAAAAATATATGTAGACGAACTAGGAGAAAAAGATTTGTTAAATGGTGCGAAAATAAACTTGAAAAATATAAAAAATAGTGTTATTATAGAAACACTTAATATTTATAGAGTCTATGATACAAAAGAACAATTTGTAGCATTGTACAAATGTGTAGAAGAAGACGAAGAAAAGCTCTTGAAGGTAGAAAAAATGTTTATATAGGGATTAAATTTTAAATCAAAAGAAGAAGGTGTCAACATGAAAAAAATAATATATATTTTAGCACTTATGTTTGTGCTAACTGCTTGTAATAATGACCAACCTGTTAAACAAAACGCAAATAATACTCCAAACACAGTAAATACGGAGAAAGAGGCATCCAGTAGCTCAGCTAAAAACATTCTGACAAAAGATGATTATGTTAGCCTAAAAGTTAATGAGCTAGGTGAAATACCAGTTATAATGTATCATGGACTAGTAGACGAAAATCCACCAACTTCATACCAAAGGACGAGAGCTGATTTTAAAAATGATTTACAGTATTTATATGATAATAAATATAGAGTCATACCGATGAATGATTTTATAAATCATAATATCAAAGTAGAGGCAGGCTATACACCTGTGGTTATTACATTTGATGATGGAGAACCGTCAGACTTTTCTTTGGTTGAAAACAATGGAAAACTAGTAATAGCACCAGATTGTGCGGTAGATATATTGGAGAAGTTTGCAGTGAAAAACCCTGACTTTGGAAAAGGTGCCACTTTTTTTGTAAATGGTGGAGAGTCACAATTTAAGGGGGCAGGTACCTATAAAGAAAGACTTGAATATCTTATCAATAACGGATATGACATAGGTAACCATAGCTATTCTCATTTAGAATTTTCAAAGCTTTCAGCCCAAAAGCTACAAGAGGAAATAGGAAGGTTAAACGCTGGAATAAAAAACGCATTACCAGAATATAAAGTTGTGGCACTAACTTATCCATTTGGTATAAGACCTAAAACGGATGAACTTAAAAAACTAGTTAAGGACGGGGAATACGACGGAGAAAAATATCATATAGACATAGCGTTTAGGGAAGGCCCTAGCATGCCAAAGATGTTGACTACTATTCACAAGAATTTTGATTCTTTAAATGCACCAAGGCTTAGGGGAGCAGATGATGATAAGACTGGTTCTGACCTTTGGGGATATTTAAAAAAATATGAGAAAAATCCAGAACGAAGATATATTTCGGACGGAGATGCAAGTACTATAGTAATTAAAGAAGCGGAAGAAGGAAATGTGAATAAAGATAGTATAGGAGATAAAAAAGTAGTAACATACTAGAAATAAGAAAAGAAATACACTCGCAGACTGTCATTGCGAGGAGGAACGACGAAGCAATCTCATCTTTTAATGGAAAGATATATATAATAAAATAATTCAAGAGATAAGATTGCCACATCGAAAGAACCTCCTCGCAATGATAGGTCTGGAGGATATATAATAAACAAGGAGAGATAATTTATGATAGATATAAATTTAATAAGAGAAAATGCAGAAGAAATAAGGGTGAAAATGCTTAAAAAAGTTGATGAGGTAGATTTTACAGATCTTTTGGAAAATGATAAGAAAAGAAAAGAACTTATTTTAGTAGTAGAAGAATTAAAGGCTGAAAAAAATAGAGTGTCTAAGGAAATACCAGAGCTAAAGAAAGCTGGTAAGAGTGTAGATAGCCTAATAAACGAAATGCAAGAAGTAGGGGAAAAAATAAAAAAATTAGATGAAGAATTAAATGAATATGATGCAAAAATACAATATTTTTTAGAGAGATTACCGAATATACCAGATGACGATTTGTTAGCAGGTGGCAAAGAAAATAACAAGCATATTAGAGAGTTTGGCAAAAAACCAGAGTTTGATTTTCAGCCTAAAAATCATGTAGATTTGGCAACGAGCTTAGGACTTATTGACTACGAGCGTGGAGCAAAGCTTGCAGGCAACGGTTTTTGGATATATAAAGGTGTTGGTGCACAACTTGAGTGGGCTCTGCTTAATTATTTTGTGAGCGAACACTTAAAGGATGGCTATGAGTTTATAATGCCACCGCACATACTCACATATGAGAGTGGGTATACAGCTGGACAATTCCCTAAGTTTGAAGAAGAAGTTTTTGTACTTGAAAAACAAGAAAATAAAAGCTATAGACAATTTTTGGCACCAACTGCAGAAACAGCACTTATTAATTTACATAGAGATGAAATATTAAAAGAAAGTGAATTGCCTAAAAAGTACTTTGGATATACACCTTGCTATAGAAGTGAAGCTGGAAGCTATAGAGCCGAAGAAAGAGGCATGATACGTGGACACCAATTTAATAAAATCGAAATGTTCCAATTTACTAAGCCCGAAGATAGCGACGCAGCATTTCTAGAACTAGTAGGAAAAGCTGAAAAGCTAGTAGAGGGACTGGGCTTACACTATAAAACAGCAAAACTCGCTGCTGGTGACTGTAGCCATGCTATGGCGAGGACTTATGATATAGAAGTTTGGATACCAAGCATGGAGATATACAAAGAAGTAAGCTCAGCTTCAAATGCTAGAGAATACCAAGCAAGACGAGGTAATATGAAATTTAGAAGAGAAGATGCAAACAAAACAGAGTATTTGCACACGCTTAATGCTTCAGGACTTGCAACAAGTAGGATACTACCTGCAATACTTGAGCAGTATCAACAAAAAGATGGTAGCGTGGTGGTACCGGAAGTACTTAGAAAGTTTATAGGGATAGATGTGATAAAGCCAGTATAAATAAAAAACTCAAGCAAAAAAAAGCTTGAGTTTTTTATTTATACTGGCTTTATTACCCATCTTTTAAAGGAAAACATCTGTTTATTTATTGAAATTTCATGAAAATATATTTTAATGCTATTTTTTTAAAAAAACTATTGGAAAAAATATAGAAATTTGTTAATATAGTATAAAAATACAGGAAAAAATTGTTTAATATGTATAAAAAAGAAAAACGAAAGATGAGGTTGTGGCATGAAAAAGGCAAAGGAAAATAAAGTTAATAATAAAAATGGGTTCTCTCTACTGGAATTACTCGCAGTACGTGTGCCATGAAAATCCACACAATGTGTGGATTGGCTGTATGATTGATGAAGGGGAGTTCTACTAGAAATAATAAAGCTTGAACCTTCGGAACCGACTTGCAGGAGTAGGTTTCAAACTACCTTATG
>Ga0209000_1001360_pt1 | contig 15956 bp, 16 predicted proteins | sample RifGroD2_FD_183998 | JGI IMG/M metagenome (GOLD analysis project Ga0209000, IMG submission 183998) | Groundwater microbial communities from Rifle, Colorado, USA - Groundwater D2 (SPAdes) (version 2) | ecosystem: Environmental > Aquatic > Deep subsurface > Groundwater | place: Rifle, Colorado...
TCTAATCCAAACATTTTTTCTTTAGTTGTGGCAGTGTCAATCTCTAATTTAATAATCCTGTTTCCATGATCGTCTAATATTTCCTTAACTTCATTATCGTCCAAACTCATTTCTAACACCTCTTTCACAATTGACATTTGACTTGCCCTCCTTTTTATGATAATCTTACGTCAATGGATGCAATATTTAGAGTATTGCAAACAGAAAGACAGTCCAGATGGGCAATATCTGGCTGTCCTACATAGATAACTAAATACAAATAAAATTTATTATTGGATTAATTAAATTTGAAAGAGAGGTAAAATAGATACCTCTCTAATTGGCATTTATTTACCTTGAAGATATTTGCTTACCGCAATCAGTGTATCCGAAGCTCCATTTCCTGATAAATATATCTCCCCATTTACATTCAATTTTGGGCCTCCAACTGTAATAATCTTAGAAAACTTTAATACGTCAGAATTAAAACTTGAAGAAGCATTTCTACAAAACATAGCACATGATTTATTTAGATTAGAAATAATTAATGCTGAAGAAAAATCAGCAGGAGAAAAATATACGACACAGGTTTCCATCTTTATTTCACTTCCTTGATTATTATCATTTATTGTTGATTGGATAGTTGAAGTTATTGGTTCCTTATATTTAATCCCTAAATGTTCTAATACCCCCTTACTAATAGCAACACTAGCATTATCCATATTCGCTAATATCGCATCTTCCTCAGAATCAATAAATCCGTATTCAACTAAACAAGCATCTGTGTTTGTTCCATCAAATTTACGCAAAACATAAAAATTACTTGCTTTAGTTCCACGATTTATAAAATTAAGATTAGATAATTGATTCAGAACTCTTTGTGCTAGTTTTTGATCTCCTCCACCAAATTTAAAGCAATGTACCTCGATACCTTTTGCCTGTTTATTAAAGGCATTATTGTGCAACGAGCAATATACATCAGGGTTATATTGTTTTGCAATTGCAATACGATTTGTTAGGTCTATATTTACATCATATGAGTTTGGGCAAAAGTCTTTATCTGTATCTCTTGTATAATTTACTGTGACTCCATGTTGCTGAAGTATTTTTCCAACTTTTAGTCCTAAAGTTAAATTATTATTTTTTTCTTGTGTTTTGATACCGATTGCTCCTGAATCACGACCTCCATGCCCTATATCTAATACCACCACTTTATTTCCCATTATATTTTACCTCCGATAATTTTTTAATATTTATTGATACTCTAAAACTAAATTTCGACCCACTAATAACCAAGTCCCTAAACGTAGTAATAACTGAAGCACAATTATAGGATGTTGTGCTGTGTTTAGACTGGGAGGTTAGTGTAGTAATGGCCTCCCAGTCATTTTTTATAAGTAATAATAAATTGGAATTTTAATAAACAAAATGATAAGTCACATCAAAGCAACTTCCCATTCATTCTTATATCTTATCTGTTATTCGCATTTTTCCTTTCATTATATTTTCTAAAATGCTCCATTTGTTCTTTGTCATCGTTATCTTGATTTTCATTTTCCATATGTCCACCATAATTAAACAATAGAAATATAATTACAACCAAAATATAACCAAATAAGCATAAGTAAAGCATTATAAATCACTTCCTTATTAGTTATACGATTATTGAGGAAGAATTGTGTGGGTTTAATATCCTAGCAAATCAAGTTTTGAAAGGATTGTTATGTTAGGAATAAGATAATTTAATTCTTGTCTAATTGAGAATGGAGTATAGAAATATACTCCATTCTTTTGTTTTATTATACTTTGTGAATTATAAATCTGATGAGGCTAATGAGTCTACTACGCATGAATATAGTCAGAGATATTAATATTGTTGCCAAAAGTCTTTACTGTAATATGAATGTTGTTCCCACTTATACCAGTGTACAGGGAATCATCAACAGTAATAGGGCTAGTGATTCCAGTTTCTTCACTGTAAAACGTGCATCCAGACACGGTAAGTTCTATGACGTTTGTGTCATCCCCAACTCTTTGAACATAAATAGCAGCACCATATTTACTCTTGAATTGGCAATTTATAAAGGTTAATCTTTGGTTAGTTCCTAAGTTGCCAGCATCGTTTGAATTATGAAAGAACACAGCACCACTACCCATGATGCTTTCAGTTTCAAAAATACAGTCACGGAAAACAATATCACAACCTGGTCTTGTGCCAATACCAACAGCAGCTCTCAATTGCGAATAAAAATAACAATTATCAAACTCCACTTTTGTATTTACTAACCAGTTATTATCTAAATGTAGAGCGTAAGCACACGTAGTTGCACCGGCAATTCCTTCTGTGTCTGATATAAACGATAGATTTTTTACATATGCTTTACCTACCCACAAAGTATCTTGTCCATATGCGTTATTATGCCAAACAACCCGACACTTATCCTTGTCTACTCCTGTTAGATATTTTACAAATCCCTTATTGCCGTATGTGTCATCTTGGGTGTTTATTTGTTCCGTATACGTGCCCGGATAAATAAGTGCAACTGCATCGGCATTTGAATAATGTTGCACCGCCTCTTGTATGGTTGCATACATTCCACCACTTTTTGCTATAGTTATAAGATTTCCATATGGAATATAGCTTTGCTGTTTTGACTTCAGCAACCCATTTTCGATATATACAGTGTCTCCATCAGGTTTTACATACCCATAATTATCATTATCAGCATTTGATATTAGCTTTTTGAAATTAAGGGTAAAGGTGTGTAATGCAGTATCGCCAAGATGCCAATAGACAATATTGCTTATGCTTGTCGTTGTTGATGTCAATAAAACAATTCTGATAAAACCATAATTAATTGCATCATTCAAAATTATTTCACTATTGGACACAACGTTCCACCCTGAACTTGATATAAATGCTTGTAATTCGTCATAGTAAAAAACTTGTGCTATTAAATACGTTGATATGTGAGTAACATCAGTCAACGTAATTTTATCCGCAAATGGTGAAATAAACGGACTTAATAAATATTTATTAGTAGCAACAATTTCTGTACCTGTGCCATCAAGAGAATATCCCATTGTAAAATCCGTATGCGTAATACTATCGTCTATAGCCATTATATTCTGTATACTTGACGCTAACTTAGAAAACGAAACCGCCTTTGCACTTATTCCTGTGCTTTGATAAGTTCCTCCTGCTGTCCACGCTGAACCATTCCAGTAATACCATTTCCCATCTGCGGTAACTACATAGATATTTGTATTGCCTGTTGGAAACGCTGTTTGTAGGTCTGCCAGGGTTGCATAAATGCCCTTAGGTGATCCACTCGCGACACTTGCAATTTGAGTATCAACATAAGTTTTATCCGCTTTGGCTGTAGCTAGGGAATTAACCTCTGTTTTGTCCGCTTTGTCTGTCTGTAAAGCAAGAATATCAGCATCAACTTCGCTAAACTGTTGAACATTTTCCGCCTTATACGCACTAAATTCTGATGGCGTTACTTTTCCTTGTAATGGATTGCTCACTTAAATCACCTGCCATTTTACTTGCATTGTGGCTCCGACGGACAATTGCAGATTGTAAGTAGATCCTGACAACAGGGATATATCAAATTCATACCATGCGTTTGCCACTAGTGCCAATCCACTATTCAGAGTTCCTGATACGCCATCTACAACTAAAGATAAAACTCCTGCAGTATTTGTCATTACCTGCAGGATTGACTTGGAGTAGGCTGTAGATGTGTAGTTAACTGCAAGTATATTTGTATTTGCGAGAGTAACTTTGTTGGTTTGGTTATTCGCTAAACTCCCAACTATCGAAGTTGGGACTGGATTCACCGCCGAAACGTCTGCGTCGGCAACCTGTATACCTGTTTTTCCCAAAACATTAGTACCTGTTGGTAATGCATCTGTAATTTTCTTTATACCAGAAGTATCTTTAATAGATAACAATGTTGCTTCTGTTGACGCTCCTGTAGGCAATGCACAAGACAATACATCTACATCTCCAATATTATTTGTTCCAGATGGCAAAGCTGTACTTACTGTTACTTTTGGTGAAGATACTGCATCTGTTGCAGTAATCCAGTCATATACCTTCTTCCAATAATCCCTAAGAGTTCCTAATTCTATTAAAGCCACAAAAACACGACCTTTCTTTTATATATTTATTTATTTTGTTTATCAAAAATAAACTAAAAAGCTATACCTGACCATTTAACCTGTGTTCCACTAGGAGCCATTATTTGGATAGAATTGATTAATTCATTAGTAACAATTACATAGGAAGTGGTCATAGTATCTGAATTATTAATCCTAATGGGGATTTGATCTTTTGCCTCAATTGTAATGTTAGAAAGTGGATATTGGAATGTTATAATTTCATTATTAATTACTGTTGTGTAAAAATCATTTGAAGACAGAATTGTCGTTGCCATTATTTATTCTCACCTCCTTTCATAAGTATAAATTTTAAAGAAATATTATTTAAACAATTATTTATACATTTCGCACAACAAAAAAGACCCCTGATTTTAGGAGTCTAAATAAAAACAATTAAAAATATCTTACTTATCCAATTACTTAATCTGAAAATTTTCATCCCTTAATCCAACTAAATATTGTATTAAAACTATTACATTTTTTACACTTGGCTTAAAATAATTAATAGTGTCATAAGGAAATATGGATGCCATATTTACAACATTTATTTGATTTTCATCTTTTAATCCTACTAAATACTGCAATCCTGCAATTCCATCCCTTAGCCCGACCTCATCACCATCATTAATAATTTTGCCTCTGCAAAAATTAACAATCTTAACTTGCTCTAAATTAAAATTAACTTTAACCTCAGTATTAATACCAACTTTCCCAATTAAATTAATCGGTACAAAACACAATCCATTATCATTTCCATTAATATTGTCACCATTATCTGTGATTAATAATTTCCCATTTACATTATCATCAGTAAATTCAAATGAACCTAAATTAGCAATATCAATTATTTCTCCAATTTTAATATTAGAAACACCATAGTTCACCTCAATACTATAATCTGAAATATCATTATTAACACTTAAATATAAACCTGTTTTCTCAAACATAACTTTAGTTTCAACATTAAAACTATTCTGTTGAATAACTTCAATATTTGTAACTCTAAAGTCGTTTTCTGTTGCATATATATTCTTATCATTTAAAATATTAAATAAAGTTAAAACAACAATCAATAATAAAAACATTTTCTTCATATTAATCATATTAATTACTAACATATTGAAAATTAATCCACATTGGATTTGTAATACTATTGCTATCCAAATCTTTAATCAAATCTTTAATAATAATATGATATTGTTTATTCTCATCGTATGGCAAATTATACTTTAAATTCATAGACTTTTTATCATTTGAAACTACAATTGAATAATCTGTTAATTGCTTAATATTATAATCATTATTTACACTAAAATCAAGAATCATATTTCCTGTTGTCTCAAATAATAAAACTGATTCATTGCTAATTGTGCTAGGATCTGCTTCTCTAGAAAATGATATTTTAATAGTATTTATTGAATTATTAATTCCTAAAGGATTCGAATTATACAATTTAAAATTAGAAGGTAGGACATAGAATTTATAATTTGAAAATGATTTTTCTCCTATATTTTCTAAATTATCAATTGCTGTAACTTTGTTAATTGTCCATACTCCAATATCCTCAGAAGCAAAATTCTTTTGGACAACCCATTTGTCGATACTGGTGGATAATTTTATTAAATTAAGTGTTTGATCTCCATTTGGAGTTGTGCAATTAATAGATACATTTGTGATTGTTGATGTAGCATCTGTTGAATTTACATTAATATAAATTGTAATATCTTCACCTACAGTTGAAAAAGAATCTGTTCGATTTCCTAAATACCCATTCATCGAAGAAATATTTGGTGATTGTGTAGGAGTAGTCGTATCGGATATTACTTGTACATTAGTGATTTGGATTGCTGAATCATCAGACGCTAATATTATTGACGTTGTTGATAATAGAAACATGATGGTTGTAATTAAGGTGATTATTTTTTTAGTTTTTAATTTAGATAATAAATTTATTTTCATTAAAATTCCTCCTCTTACTAATCTGATTATATAATAAGAGAAGGTTTATTTCAATAGAAATCTTAGTGAAAATAATTATATTATGCTTAATCAACCTTATTTTCCTGTAAATAAATCTTTGTAAAATTCAATCAAACTAATTACATCGTCTTTATCCTCATTATAAATATAATAGGTAAGATGACTATCTAATATTATTATCAATGGAGCAATTATGAAAAACCAACACAAACAATTTTTTAACTCAATTTGTCCCAATAGGTTAAATTTTGAAGTATATGACCATATTGATAAATTTAACCATAGGTTTAAAATTATTCCTGAAATCAATTCACTAATTGTAATTAAACTACCACCAATAATTACTTTTTGATATGCTTTTAAATAAAAGTATTTATTACTATCACACAGAAATGCAATAATTAAGCTTAAAAATCCTGCTAATATTCCAGAATAGATTGAAGTATATCCAATTAAAGAGAATAGAGTTATACCATGAAAACCTATCATATCCCCTGATATAGTTCTTACAATAACTTCAATGTTCATATAGATACTTGCAAATACAAAAAAGTGAATTAGTTTACTTCTTAGATAATACTTTCCCATGTTATCGCTCCTACAGATTCGATAGAAATACATTCCATTACTTGATTTCTCAACAATTCAAATTTATAAATATTATCTTGAACATGATGCATCATATCACTACCTAAGATAATCATTTGTCCTGCCGTAAAAGGTGTGCAAAGTGTTTCGCTTGCAGACTTCCAAATTATATTGTCTAGGTCTGGTTTTACACCTAATAAAGCAATATATCCTTTGATGTTGTCTTGATCTAATTGACTGCACGAATAAAATTCCTCAATTCCTCGACATGAACTATAAAACCCATTTAAAATGTGTTGATTACAAGCAAGTGTTAATTCATATATTTTATTTATTTGATAATCCTGCAGTGAAATTGGTTCTGTAATAGGAGGAAGAATGTTTAATTGTTTTTGGAGATTTGTTATTTGGGAAATCAATTCTGCATTTTGTTGGGAAATTTGTGATTGTAATTGTTCTATTGGTGTGGGTTGCGATTGTTCAACAGGTTCTTCTATCGCCTCACGGATTGCCTCAATTTCAACCTCAATAACTTCAGAACAATTCGTACAGGTAATAGAGTTTTTATTAGGAACATAATATATTGTGCTACTACAATTTGGACAGATTACCACAACGGGTATTACGTACATATTTACACCTCCATTTTCTAATATTACATTGTTACCAAAGTTACTCTACTTACGTCCATCGTAATACTATAAGTCCCACCAGATGACGAATAAGCCACTGAAAGAAGTAAATATATTTCAGCAATGCCTAAGAACGCTGAAACGTCATATGATATAGTCACATAAGATGCTCCGACAGTTGCATTGCTATAATTACTTGTAGCAACACCCATAGTATTAGTGCTAAGTACTGGGATGCAGTTTATTTTAAGGGATCCAGAGTTCATATTGGACGTGGATACTACTCTCATTGTTACGTCAATACGGCTCACCAAACTTATATCATAGTTACCAAACGAAACTTTAACAGAGGCAGCTCCCCCAGTACTTGGTACAGATACAAACATTGTCATACGGTCTGCGTTGAGTGCTAAAGTATTAATACAACCAGAATATGGTGCGCCCAATGTTGGAGCATACCCTTTTGGAAACGTGTTGGCATAGTATAAATCACCAATATATGCGAAAAATCCAGAGGATGGATATGCGGTCAACATACTTAGTAGATCAACATAATATTTAGTCGATCCTATTTTCATCTGAAAATTATTAGTAGTATAGTTGCTTAATTTCCAGATTTGGTTTGTCGGAATATTGCTTAAATCAATTGATCCAGAATTGTACTCTGGGAGAAAGACTGACGCTGTTTGAACTACCTTTCCACTTGCGTCAAGAGTAGCAACCCCATTTGCAACTCCTTTTTGACTCAAAGGAATCAGCAAATTAGTAGCAGATTTTAATCCCAATGGTGTTACTACCCTTGTAGCATCCGTTCCTGTGGTTGTCTCTAATGCTGTTGCTAATTCAACATGTCCTTTAACTGTATCTGATGCATCTGTTCCAATATGAGTCGAGATATCATCAATAATGCTATTATAGTCATCTGCTACAATAAGATAATTATCAAGTGCTAATTGCAACACTTGCAATAAACCTTCTTGTCCTTGATTATCATATGCTGAACCTAATGTCGTATAAGTAACTCCAGAAGTTGAAGATATGAAACTAACTTGACCTGAACTAGAACGAGGTTTTGTATTGTATAATGTTGTTAAATGAATTGCTTCTGCTGTAAGATTATCATTTGTTAGACTATTATTTGGAAGATTTGATTTAACCATTTATATGTTTTGCCTCCTTTATAATTATTTTTTTATTCCTATAAATGCATTTGAAAGTGATGAAATTGAAAATAGAAAAACCTCATCATTTGCAATGAGGACTTCATTAGATTTATTCTTTAAAGATGGGATAACTACAGTATCTCCTGCTAATTTTATATTTACCGTAGAATCTGGATTTACCGAAGATACTATAGCAGAGTATCCTTTCATTATTCCATATTCTAATAATTTTGATTGAACTATTTTTTTAACTTTTTGCTCAATTATATTGTTAAGAAATTGAGCAAAAAGTGTAGAGTTTATATCCATTTATAATTTTCACCTACTTAATTTATTTATTTTCTATATGAAAGGAATTTCTTTAGACTTAACACAGTTTATTGTCATTTGACCGCCCGTATTTAAAGGAATTGAGAGAGAATTGATAAGTAATCTTTCTTTAGATAATTTCATATGATTGTCGGTTAATGTCAAAATTGAATCGCAATCTAAATGATACATTGGAATAGAATTTATTTGTATTTCATTTTGTAATGCAATTTTTCTTTTTAAAATATAGTTAGCTAGGTCAGTAACCTGTTGTAATGTACTCAATTTATCTGAAGAGTATGGGAATATTCTCTCGAAACCGACTGTGGGGATTGAAGTTGGAGATGCTAAATTCATATCTTTGGCAGTATAATAATAAGTCTGACCGTTTATATTTGAAGACGTTACTTTGACAGCATTATACATTTCAGACCATTTATATTTATTAACACTGCCTTGGTAAACAAATTGATTATTATCAGAAAAATCCCATTGAGACGGTTTGATATCATCTTCAATATCTCTTTCAACTGTGAGTTGCCCAAGAGCATCATAATAAATGCTACATGAAAACAATTGAGAAAGATCAATAAGAATATCTCCGATATTTTGACCAGTTTCATATGTCATTGTGTATGGAGTCGTCAAAGAAACCAAAGATGTATCAATAATAGGTTGTTTTGGATCATTCATTAATGCAATAGTATTATTTATAGATGTAATTATATTTGTACCTAAAGGTATGATATATGTTGCTTCTAATTGACCACCAATTTGTGATAAAAGTCCATACTTATCTACTCCGTGAATAATTATCTTGGAGTCACTAAAATTAGAAGTTACACTAGGGTCATCAACTACATATAATCCTTGAGGAAAATAATAATCACTTCCATCAGTCATCTCTAAGCCGATCCACAATTGAAATTTTTGCCTAATCCAAAAATTGTTGATGTTGGGTACATATTTACCATCAAGATTAAAAAGTGTAATATCACATGTTCTACGAATTCCATTAGTTCTTTGTATATTCACTGAACCAGAAGAATTTTCAATTATAGAAATAATTTCTTCTCGAATAGACTCATCCTCTGAACGCAATAATTGTAACTTTATTTTCTGTTTATAAGTTCCAGAATTAAGAGTGTCAATATAGTCTTGGAATGATGGCATTATTACATATCACCTCCAATGACAATTGTCTTTGTAATTCTTTGTAATTATTTATATATTGTTCGAGTTGTTCGGGAGTATTATTTTTAGTGCTATACATATGATGAAAGGAACCTATATTCCTAAAGTCATGACATTTATCGCATAAAGTAATTCCATTATCAACATCAAAACGTAATTCTAAGTAATCAGAAAAATTATATTTATGATGTGCATGTAAATTTCCACCTTTATTATCTCCACAGCATTGACAAGTAAATTTATCTTTGGTAAACACATCTAACCGCCATTGTTTATATTCAGTAGATTGTCTAATTCTGTGATTCTCAGGGGTAATTCCACCCTTCCATCTATAAGAATTACTCTTAGATATTTTTATTTTTATTTCTGGAGATTGGTTTGCATATTCAAAACCAAATTTGCTAATATTCTTTAATTTTATAATTTCTCTTATCGTTGCAGATTGACTTGAGTATTCTGCCCCATATTTATTTAACATCGTTTCTCTGCTTTTCTTTTTCACAGATTCTAATTGAAAAACGTTACTAACACCATATCTTTTCAATATAATATCAGTAGAATTTTTGTGAAGATTTTCTAGTCTACATTCATTACAAATATCTATTCCATTTTTATTGTGTTCTATTATGTAATTTTTATATATTTTTGTTACAATATTTATTTTACACTGGTCACATAAAACTATAACATCAACTCCTGAACCATAAGTTAAATCATTCACTTTAACGATTATTTTTGTTCCTTTTTTTACCACCATTTTACCATTTTCATTTTTATATTTTGGTATAGTATATCCCAAATCTTCATAATGCTTTAATGTTTTATGTGGTACTTTAATTTCTACTTCTAAAGTTAATAACATCTAACTACCTCCTTCGTAATTTCCTAAAATTGTACAACAAAAAAGATAGAGCAGGTGGTAGGAATCCACTCTTCGGGTGTACATCCCTAATCTCTATCTAAAAATATCTTCATTTGATTAGATAATTAATTTAAAACCCTCTAAACACTTTCGCACTCAATAAAATCAAATTTCACGATATATGGCTGACTTTCAATACCATTATTTAGAGGGGTGACACTAAATCCTTTTGTTTTCACTTTTAAAATATCTCCTTTTCGTGATTTTAAAGTTTTTGTTGAAATATCTTGTATTCTGATTTGTAACTCATCTATATAGTCTACAGATTGTAATATAGAATTGCCATTTGAATATATTTCACCAGCAATAGCAGTTAATGTTCCTCTTCTAAATCTTCTATTACCTTTTGCAAAAGCGTTATATTGAATATAAGTACTATATTCTGTCATATCTTCTTCTGTTTGAAATCCTCCAAAATCTACGTTTAAATCCATTTTGTAAACATAAGTAGATCCATCTAAATCATTTCCAATTAAAAACCACCCATAAAAACTCATATTAGTCTCTTCAGAAACAAATGCTTCACTAATCTGAGTATCAGTTAATGCATTAACTTCATAAATATATGTCTTATTGGCCTGACATAAATAATCAACAAACTCTGTAACTCCTACATCAACAATACCTAAAATCTTTAAAACACTACTATTTGATTCTCTTCGACTAATCTGCCATTTGGTTACAGGAGAATCAAGATTTGCAACATTTCCTGCAATCAAATTATTTTCAAATTCTGCCAACAATATAGTTGTAGGATTCCAAATCAATCTATCAGAAATTGCAATATTTGTTAGTGTTTCATTATCAATCTCTATATTTTCTATTTGTAATTTATCTATTGTTGCCCCACCAAAAACCTGTATACTATCATAAACTTTCTTAACTGGAGAAGGTATTCCTACTACATTTTGGAAATAACTTACCCCTAAGAATAATCCTGATAAAAACAAAAAATCACCTCCTTATGGATGCAAATGTTCATAAATTTGATTATCATATATAATTAAAACTTCTACTCCTTTAATTCCTATTAGTATTGGATTTGTTAAAAATTCCTTTTCTGTTCCATTAACTTCAAATCCATTAATATTATAATAATAATGGTTGAATTCAGAGTTATATCCTATCTCATAATAATCACTGGTGACACTGTTTTCTAATCTAATCATTTTCCCACCAACAGATGTAATATTAGGAACATATACTATCTTTGCGGTAAAATCTAGTGGAATATCAACTTCAAACGCTACATAACTTTCCTCATTTACTTTACCAAATAAATCATTAAGGAGAATAGATGCACTAGCAAACTCATCATAAGTTGAAATTTCATCAAATGTTATTGTGTCATCTACTGTATCTTCACTGTCCCATGTGGTTGTATCTAATTTTAATCCGGTATTATTTGGAGTAAATAAATTAGAAATATATTCACTTGTTCCTGTCACTGTTCCTTCAATTTGAACTGCAGGAGACCACAGAACTTTAACTGCACTTAGTTCTGGAAGTAAAGTTGCAGTAGGAATTACTGTAAGTGAAGGAGATGCATATATAACTGTAAACGTATAGACAGAAGATTGAACTGTAATATTTTGCTGATTTGTCACAGTTGTATAAACTTTATAAGTCTGATTGTTTAAAAACCCATCAAACTCATATGAAATATTTGCAGAATAACTATTTGGAGTCGTTAATATAATTTCATCATTAGAATCTAAAAATGTCATATTCCAATAATTTAATGAAATTGATTCTGCTTGAGTATAAACAGATGTAAATGTGTGTTTTTTAGAAATTATTTCTAGTGGAACAGTCATGGAAACTGTTGAAGTAGCATAACAATAAAATGGAGTTTGTCTTGATATTGCTGATGTTTTACTCCATGCTTGAGTTCCTAGAGGGGATGTTGTTTTTGAAGTAAAAGCAGATACTCTACATCTAATCCAATATTTTATAGATGAATTTACAGCTACAGTCATCCAATCAGTTGGAGGATTAAAAAGAACCATACCGCTTTGAGTAAATCCTAATGTATTATCTGTTAAGATAGGGGTGGAAATCCATGTAGAATTAGTTGAATTATAGTACTCCCAAACCAACGTAGCGACATAAACACCTACTGTTCCAATGTTTAATTTTATCCCCGAAAATTTACTTGCACTGCCAAAATAATAAGCATCATTTTGTGTTCCAATGGGAATCAAAGTCATATTATTTATCGTTGCATCATTAGCAAGTACTGTTTCATCTGTATAAGCTAATGTCAATGCATTATAAGAGTAACATTGTTGAACAGGAAGAGTGTCAGAAAATAATTGGAGTTGCCACTTGTATTGATTTCCATTACTGAGACTAGAGGAAGGAAGAGTATATAGAAACTCATCCCCTTGATACAACACAGGAGATAAAGGCAAAGCACCGGAATTAAATGCAATATTATTATTCATGTCATAAATCATTAGAGAATAAGCATCTGAGTATGAGCCTTGCATAGTAGCAGTAAAATCTATTGTTTCTAAAGCATCTTCTGTTTGGTTGCTTGGTACTAAATAATTTGGTGAATATAAAGCCAATTCCATTCACCTCCTGTCTTTTGTCCTATATATTGCTTAAGTTGTTCATAATTATTATTATGTGTTCCATATATTTGATGAAAACTACCTTGTAATATTTGAGAATGACAAGATTTACATAAAGAAATCCCATTTTCTACAACAAATCTCAATTGTGGATAATCGGAAAAACAAAAAATATGATGAGCATTTAAATATCCTCCTGTTTTTCCACAACATTGACATGTATATTTATCTCTAGTAAATACAACCAAACGCCATTCTTTATATTTAATAGAATTTCTATCTTTATTACTTTGAGGAGTAATCCCGCCCTGCCAATTATAATGATTTTCGCCAGAATTATTCTTTTTAAAATCTTTAGATTTAAAAATATTATCTACTCCATATTTTTCTAAATTTGTTTTTTTAATTTTTTCTCTTGTTTCTACTGATTCTAAACTATTTTCAACACCAAATTTTTTAAACAAACTTTGTTTTTTCTTTTTTTGAACCCAATCTAATTCAAAGGCACTATTAACCCCATACCTTTCAACTAATATATCTCTTAAGTAATATTTTCCGCATTCTTTACAATAATTTGCTCCATGCCTTTCAACTTGTGTCAAATAATCTCTATATGGTTTATTAAAAACAACTTCTTTACACTTATCACATAATACTTCTACCTCGGTGTGTGCACCAACGTATAAATCTTCAACTTTAATTGTAATTCTTGTTCCTCTTGGGACACCATATTGCGCAGATTTATTAATCTTTCTTGGTATTTCATACCCCAAATTTTCGTAATATATTATATTTTTTCCTGCTAAAGTAACTTCAACTTCTTTTGTTAACAACATAGTTATCATCCCTTTCCGACAATTTAATAATCCATAAATCCCGACAAATAAAATAAAAACAACAAGGAAGAATTGTCGGCTTCTTCTCAGATGTGTCATGACCACACCCTATCCCTGTTGTAAAAGTATTTATTTAATTACATACAAAAATAAGAGAATTTAATCTCTTTTAAATATTAAGTGTATTGTACGTCCGTAAGCCTAACCATAGATTGTAACTGAGCAACTAGGTTTGTGGCTGAATTACTATTTACTGTGAGATTTTGAATTGTAATTCCACCATTGTTATTACTAGAACTTTTATTAATATTATTTATATTGCTAGTGAAATTAGGCATTTGTGGTAATTTAATATTATTCATATAATTTTTTGCAATATCCACAAGATTAGGAATTTTACTAAGCATCTCTTTACTTAAAACGAATTCACCTTTCTCAAGAATAGCAGGAATTTCATTTAATTTTAAATTTTTAGGTTTGCCATCAACCCAGCCACCATCATGAAATTTATCATACTCTTTTTCATAATCTTCTTTTGACCCTGTTTCTGTCGTAGTTTTCCCTGTCTTATGATTAGTTATAGTATATTTTCCAGTTACTTCATTATAAGAACCTGATTTAGTATTAATGGTTACTTGACCATTTTTTTCAATGACATTGCCAACACCAGCAACATTGGTTATTTTAGTTCCACTAGATGAAGAACCTGAACCAGATGAACCTGAACCAGAAGATTTAGAACTACTTCCATTTGATAAACTGCTTGGCAAAGAAGTAGTTTTATTAACTAATTCAGCTAATTGAGAATTTAATGATACTAGTTTTTCACTCAATTTAATAACCGCAGAATCAACATTATCACCATATAATTTTAATAATTGATCTGCCATTACATCAAGATTTGCCCATTGTTCATCAAAAATTAATTTCTGAGCATCGAAGGATTCTTGTTTAGTGTCGATTAATTTTTGTTGATAATCAATTTCTGCTTGCAAAGTTGCTTCTTGATGTTTTAAGTTATTTAAAACATCAGTAGGATTAGATTGCCATTGCCATTCATCTCCTACGAGTATTCTAGTATTTTTTTCATTTTGAACATTTTTGAGTTTTAATTTTGCTTCTTCAATTGCAAGAAGACGCCTTGCTCTTTCTTCCGACTCCTCTTCTATTTCATTTATTTCTTTTAATGCATCTATCTCTGCTTGAATTACCTCAATTTTAGCTTCTTTTCGCTTAATATATGCATTTAGAATCTCTTCTTCTGCATCTAATTCTGCTTGTGCTAATTCTTTAGATGTTTCGATTACTTTAGTCGCTAAATCTTCTGCTGTATCTTTTATTGCTAATTGATAATTTAGTTGAGATTTTGTTGCTTCTTCTATTGATTTTGTTAATGATTCTTTTGCTTCAATAGATAAATTATCATTTATTAATTGAAGTTTCATATAATCAATAGATTCTATTTGTTTGGATATTAATTCTTGATATGCATCAGTTTGATTAAGTAATTCTTGACGATATTCTTCTGATGTATCATCTAGGAGAGACATTCTTGCTTGAGATAATTCTAGTTTGGAATTTGTTGATTCAATAGATTTGTTGTA
>Ga0209000_1001361_pt1 | contig 15945 bp, 13 predicted proteins | sample RifGroD2_FD_183998 | JGI IMG/M metagenome (GOLD analysis project Ga0209000, IMG submission 183998) | Groundwater microbial communities from Rifle, Colorado, USA - Groundwater D2 (SPAdes) (version 2) | ecosystem: Environmental > Aquatic > Deep subsurface > Groundwater | place: Rifle, Colorado...
CCATAATGCCATTTTTATAAATTGCTAACAGAGACTTATTCCTATATTTAGTATTAGAAGCAGTAATTTCAGTGTCACAAATTCTCCAAAAACCATTGTATAATTGAGGAACTACACTCTCCCTAACCACAATCCCCTCACTCAACCCAACCTGATTAGCACCATCATGCATATTCAATGATCCTTCAGGTATGATTATTTCAGTGGTTGGTTTTGCGAGAGTGTAGTGGAGCTGATTATAGTTTGTAGAAAATGTGGTGTTTGGCGCAGTTGGTAAGGTGGTTGTATATGTACTACTAATAGTTATACCACCACCGGACATAGTTACAGGTGTAGCGCCAGATTGACCAGAATATAATTGATTCCAACCTTTTGTACCAGATGTGTAAGGAGATCCATCAATATTACACATTCTCCACCCATAAAAGTACGCTTTTATCTCATCTGACGTTGGGATAATAGAATCTCCCCAACCTGAGTCTGCAGAGGGAATTTTAACAGTCATGTCTTTAAAACCAACATTAAAATAACACGAATCGGTTGTTGCACCACCATTCGAAGCTAAAACTTTACCATCATATTTAATCACCGTTAATGCGGTAGAGGATATTCCTGCAAGAGATAATGTAGTATTGATGTACTTCGATGTTGTAAAGGCTACCCCGTTACACACCCACCCCAAACTCCCATCCAACACAACATCCTGAATCTTCTTAGTCTTCACACTTACCCCATCAATCTCCTGCAATGTCTCACCATCAGCAAGTTTGCAAGGGAAGTATTTATAAGATGGGTCGGAAGGTTCAAAGGGGAGTGCTGTTGGGCCGAGGTTTAGCATGGGGTTGGTGAAGGTGAATGTCCCCGATGTAGCACTGCCACAATCCAATAGAACTCTAATTTGCTGTGAAGAAGTTGTAGTTGTAAAAGTCACAGGAACACCTGTCAATAATGAAAGAACGTAATTTATTCCATAGGCATTATTCGTATAATCTATAACACGAACGGCACCGCCATTTGGGTTAGACACCATAAACGTATACGTGGTGGTAGGTAATACTGATAACGTGGCAATGCTACCTTGATTAATTCCTGTTGATACAACTGTCAAACTATATGGACTATTGATAATTGGCGACCCAGAATTTACACTCCACGCACTAAACGGTGGCAACAAATTCTTACCCTGCACAACCACAGCAGGATTCTGCAATACTTGATAAGAATCCACATAAGGATATTTCTCTGCTAATTTATCGCCTGTGTATTCTGGATCTACGTCGATTAGGTTGTAGGTTGCTTGGGAGATTTCGTATACGTTGATGGCATCAACATAGGCATATTGACCTGGAGTTCCTATGATTTGGAACGCGAGTTGATTTGTAGAAACAAAATCACTAGGTTGACATTTAGCGTGGGTATTACTAAAAGCCGAAGTTGAAGTGATAAGTCCACCAGTCTTCTGTACTCCCCCGCCAGTCGCATCTTTATTAAAACTAACAGATGTTGCATTACCATTTCTTACATATGCTGAGATTAAATAATATTTTGTGATGTCTATATTTAAACTAGCTAAAGTTTTATACATACTTCCCACAGAACTCGTTAAAGTGATTTTGATCCCATTACTACCACAAACAAAATTAGCGGTATCTAGTGATAAAGTTGTCTGCCAAGCACCCCACTTACTAACATCCTCACAGTTACCATCTCTGCCTAATAAATTAATTAAAGTACGTCCAGTATAAGCAAGTGCATTAATAGGTGTTTCTCGGTCTGTTGTTACTATGCTTAATCCATGTGGGATGGTAAGGGGTTGTGTTTGCGAAGTGGCGTTAATTGCATCAACACTTGCTTTTACTTCATTAATTGCAGGAGCAAGTATTTTTGATGTGGTTGTTAAAGTAGATAGTGTTCCAGTTTTCCCATCTATCTCAGTTTTTGTATATGCGTCTGTTATGCCATAACCTGCGATTGTTGTAGAAGCATTTGCTTTAGTGCTATTAATTTCATTAATAGCACTAACAACACTACTGTTAGCTACAGTAGATAATGCCTCTAAGCTACCTACTTTAACATCTTCAGCTAACTGTGTGTTTCCTATAATATTTATGGCTGTGCTACTAAGGATTTCAGCTAAAGTAACCGTAGTTAAAAGACGCTTATCTGTAATATACGAGGTAAGCATAGCTGTTGCATTAGCTGGGATATCTATCTGAGCTAGAAGGACCTGAGATGATGTAGCTACATAAGGCGAGAGAACATACCCATATGTAGCTACAGCGCCTAGGGCGTGGGTATACTGCATGTACACAAAGTAAGTTTTATCTAAAACGTTCCCTGGGAGTGTTACAACATCCACCACTTTAGCTGTCTCAGTAATACTTACCCCTTTAATGTATACAAAGCTTTTTGCATTCCCTATATCTATAGATAACCTAAGTCCTGTAGAACCAACCACAACTTTAAATCCATCAAATACAATATTTTTCTGCATAAAATCGTCAAACTTTTGGTTGATAGCCCCTGTAGATATTTCCGATTTATATGCTAAAGATACACTCTGCGCCATTTAAAATCCCTCCTATATAAAAATAGAATAGTACTAATACTATTCTATCGGGTTGTTGGTTTATTGTCTAGTTTAGTTACTATGTAGATATTCCCTAACTAATCGTTCAACTAGTGCTTCTGAATCCTCTTAAGTTTCTTTTTCAAGTTCGTTAAGCTTATCACCTTCTTCTTTGGTTATTCCAATATTTAGATACCACGTTGTTAGTTTATCTGGCATATATTTACCTTCTTTTATTGTACTAAATATTGGATATGAGATTGCTTTCTGCGCTCATCTGTAAGCGTAGAGTATATAAGGGTTGTAGCAGGGTCAGAATGTCCTAATAGTCCTTGAACCGCAACTAGTTCCGCTCCGTTATTTAACATTAATGTGGCAAAAGTGTGTCTCAGAATATGCGGATGTACACGCTTTACTACCTCTGACCTTCTGGCTATAAGACCAACCTCCCGTTGTATTCCTCTTGCAGATAATCGTCTGAGGGGTTTGCGTTCTGTTATAAACAAAGCAGGTTCCTCATCAGTACGTTGTGTTAAGTATTTTCTTAGATGATACATAGCTCTAAAGCTAAAGTAGACCGGACGTTCCTTGTTTACCTTTACCTATAACCATTACAGACATCGCTTGGTAGTTTATATCTGCTCTGCTCATACATTGTACTTCAGATAACCTGCATCCTGTAGCATACATAACTTCAATAAGTGCCCTTTCTCTAGGGGAAGTACATGCTTCGCGTATCATCTCCAGCTCTTCAATGGTTAGTGCTTTAGGTACTCTGTGTTCTTTTCTAGGCGGTTTTATTCTACGCGTAGGGTCAGATGTAATAACTTCCTCTGAGTTTAGCCATCCAAACATAGATTTCAACACGGAAAGTCTACGTGAAAGAGACGAAGTCTTTAGGTGAGTACATTCACCTAAATAAAGGCGGAGGTCTGCAGTAGTGATACTTCCTGCTGGTTTATTGGCATGTTCTGCAAATATTCTAAGTTCTAAAGCATAGCTTGCAAGTGTTAAAGGACTTAAACCTTCTAGGCGTTTACCCGCTAAGAATAGGCTTATCTTCTGTTGTAGGTCTGAATTTCCGCCGACAGGTGTCACAGGTTTAATATCATATTGCGAAATGACTTTAGCTAATTCTTGCTCTGTCGTTGCTACCTCAGTATTCGAAGTAAATTACAAGCATTAGCTGTTCTAGCAGGATGGATGCTGTAGCGCTTAAATTTGGCATATTAAAAACCCCTCTCTATGTGTGTTCATACTACTACATAGAGAGGGGTCAAGTCAACATATTTATGTCGTATAATAAGTCAACTGCGACATAACTACATCGTAAAATATGTAGTTAAGAACAAAGTTTTTTCATTACCCTTAAATTAATTTAAGGCGTTACAATTGGGTTACCGTTTTCATCAAGTCCAAGTGCTAATAAATCTGCCCGGACTGCATCTTGATACTTAACTGGAACCTGCGCAAACATCCTACGCCCTGCCATTACCAAAGCTACATACATATCAATCATGCTAATTCCCCCTGTAAACTTTTTAATAATCCAATTAAGCATTAAGCAACGCCAAGACTTCGGCCCTAAACTTCTCCGGCACTTGCTCAATGGTTCTTTTGCCCTCTTTGACGAGTTTTACATACATATCAACCATGTTGCTACACCATCCCTTTCGCGAGCATATCCTCGTACATTGTTGCTAGGACGTCCATGAGGATTAATTGATTGTCGCTTAATTCTTGATTAGTGGGTTGAGTAAGCTGTGGAATTATCGGCGTAGGGTCATTAACAAAACTACCATCCACTTGCTGAATTTGCCCCATATCGCCTAACTCAGTGACTATATCACCGATTCCCAATTTGCAGCCATTTCCAACATCTTTTACCCCTACTACTTTTCCGCTTATGTCTAGTGTAATTACTCTCAAATCTATTCCCCTCCTAGTTAAATTCCACGACATACCACCTATAGTAAACGCTAAATAGATTAAGCATCCCACGAAAAGTAATCTGAGTAGCTGAACTGAGCCAACCATTAGTCGTCAAGTAATGGTCATCAATAGAGTTATTTCGTGCCGAAATAAATAGTATCGATTTTAATGTGTCAACAGAATTAATTGTTGCGGAAACTGTTGTGTTTGTACTCACACCTGAAGTCATCCCTGTTTGCAAACTTTTTACGTTGCTGAATTCTATGACCTGATAGGAAATAGATACTGTTGAGCCTGTAGGGGTCCCTATTCTATTAAAACTAACTACAGTACTACTGGTAAATGAAGGAATTACTGACCAATTAGAGGCCCAATCATAATTGCTCCCGTAACTATCAATACTAGAGCATACAAGTATGATAGATTTACTCGTGTCAACAGCACTAATTGTTGCCGTGGTAGATGTTCCAGATGTGAGACTAATAGTACCTCTCTGAATACTTTTAATATTACTTGCGGTTCCCGTAATTCCCCCAACTACATTCGGTGCAATTATAGTAGTGGGACTCAAATTTGTCATATTCGCCGTAACTGTTCCACCTGGATTATATCCTGCAGGGATAGTTGCTGCGCCATCTTGGGTTGTGATAGTTGTTGTTGGGGGGGGATTATTAGGCATCGTACCCGCTTGGGCGGCTATAGTTGTACCCGTTAGCACGTTTGCCACAGGGACGACCACCGCAGCTACTTTTCCGTCTCCGACAACTCCTCCATAGTACCCTTGAGTTATTGCTATATCTGCTGCGCCAGGAGTAAATACAGACGCGCTACCTACTTTACTTGGCATCGTACCCGGAATGACACCGCCAGAAGTTCCTAACGTATATCCTGCCAGGGTTTGGGCGGACCCCGCTGTACCATAATCACCTCCCTCACCCAATAATTGAAAATTTGTTGTTGACGCGTTGTACCTAACCCCAACAATCCCGTTCAGAGGCATTTTACCCGCTATTAGGGCATTTCCCTTGCCATCAACAATGGCCTTGGCACCTTTGCTATCCCAATTTAGTGTGGATGCTCCAGTGTTAGCAACTTGTACGTCTAGGTAAATACTCACCCCATCGACTAACGCGGGGAGTGCAGGGGTTGTTGCTGCAGCGTAGGTATTTGCTACACCTCCTGTGGTCGGAGCGAACCCGGGATTGCGCACATAATCCGCCTGATGTTCAGTAAGATTTTCTTGAACCACATCAGCTTTAGCTTGAGCTCCTGCAGTAGTTTCCTTTGCATCCCACGTTGTTCTCTCTACTGAAGTTATATGTTCCACTAAATTGGTCGTGTGAATATTAAGGTCAGTGTCCAAGGCGTATTGCTCATGTGGATCTAAGGCATCCAAGTGTTCAGAATTTTTAGTCTCTGTATATAATTCAGCTACCGTAACGGCTACATCAGCTTTAGCTTGAGCTCCTTCGGGAGTTTCAGCGGCAGCAATACCGCTCTCCATTTTATTTAGATTAACTGCAGTAACTGGAGTAACATTATCCTCCCATACTGTAGGTGTATATGTCATTTATGTTTCCTCCTATTCCCCTAAAACTGAATAGTCCAATCTACTTCGAGAGAATAACCTCTGTCTGCTTTTAGATACATACTAGGGTAAGTGTACCGAGCAAACACTATTCCGCCATTGGAGGCCATACATAACCCTGCTTCACTAACAATGTTGTTAACTTGCGTACTGAGAAACACTGTAGATAATGTAACAGTAACTGCTCCAGAGGCACCATATATTTTAGATGCAAAAGGCAGTCGCAGTACTTCGGCGTTTAAGGATATTTGAGTGGATACTGGATCGATAGGAGTGAAAGGGTCTGCTCCTACTCCCCCAGTGCCTACAGCGCACCAACCTAAAATATTTGTGCTATCACCGCAGAGTCTTTTTAAGAGTTCCAACTTGCCATTATTTAGAATTAAGTTATGCCCTGTATGACTAGCTATAATATTTTTATGCTTATCTACCAACCTAACTTTTGCGTTATACAAAAGATCAGGGGAATCTATATTTAGCTTATCTACCATACTGGCCCCTTGATAATGCTTTACTTCATCATTTTTAAAATTAACGTTATCTACAACAATCATAATCTAAAGTCCTCCTATTAAACAGTAATACTGTAGCTAAGTGTCCACGGGGTACTTTTTCCGCCTTGCCATGCCTTTATTCTATAGGCATGTACACCTGGAGCGAGAGTCCCATCTAGATTATCTTGCACTCCTAGCATACTTGCCATACCACATATCAATGCACTACCGCATATAGCAGCTGAGGAGCCGACTCGTATAGGTCCAAAGCTTGTAGGCCCACCACTATTTACAGTATAACTAACTACATCGTCCCTACGTATTTCATAATAGTCTGCATTTGTATCATTGAAGGTACATGTTATTACATTTCCAAGGCCTTTAGCCAAAAGGACTGTCACCGGCATCTCTGGACTGGTGGTTAGTATTAATTGTACACCATCTACAGATATATCTGCAACTATACCTGAATCAAATAACACCCCTGAATCAAATAATAAAGGTGTACTAAAAGTAATAATATCAGTAATAGTTGGGCGAGTCAACCGTAGTGTTGTTGCAGTGTCGGAGTAATTTAAGGTATCAACATTCCCCTGTGACCATATAATCATGTAGTTGGTGTAGCTTGGTTTAACCGTATCAATATAGTTCTTGATAAGATCAAGAGTGTCTGTGAACAGGGAGTATGATTGTGGAATCTTAATCATAAAGTCGAAAGGGTTTAGTATAGGCGTTGCACTAGCTGTTCCTAACCACATCCCCTTATCTTTAGCTGAAGCTGAGTACTGATCAATAACTTGTAGATTACCCCCGCTGTACAGAATAGCTAAAGCACTATTAATGTTAGCTATTGTTGGACCTCCGGCGATAGCTCTAATTAAACTCTGGGTTAAATTAGCATTCTCTCCTACTGTGAGATAGGGGGATCCTTGAATACCAGAAACCTGATTAATTAAAGGGTTTTTCAAAGAGTTTAAAGCTATCTTTATATTTTTTAGTAAAATCTTCTTCCCATACGTAGCAGGAGAAGGTTTAGCTAAGTCACCAAAAAGATATAACTTATTACCTACAACTACATAGTCTGAAAAATTAAAGTAATTATAGGCACCTTGACCAAATCCAGAAACAATGTTTAAGCTAGCTATGGAGGCATCGGTTACTTCCCAATCTCTACGTGTGGGAATCGTCTCATATACTCCATACTTAGTTAAGAAAGCTACTTTATTTTTTAGTAAGTTAGGGTCCCCTTCATTGTACCAACTTCCGTAACCGTCTGCAGTAAAGCGCCCTGCAGCTTTGTTTATGTCGTAGAGACCCTTCCAGGCATTAATTGTTTGCATGGGGATGGTTCTATACCCGGAAGTATGAGAAAGTAAAGCGTTAGAGCTGCTTTCTTCTACTTCCGATTTAAACATATCTAAAAGATCGAAGTAAGCTTTATAAATTAATCTAAGAGTATCTAAATTATACGTATTATCTGAATAGAAACTAGAGGTAGAGGATATAATTTGCTCTATCTCTTGAGAATGTGTAGCCATAAAATATATCTACCTCCCTCTATACTCTTTCTATAACTACTCTACCAACATCCCCAGTACCTATGCGCTCCATAGTTATCATAGAGTTTATGCGTTCGTAATTAGGTGTTGTGATATAATACTTTACTCCTGTAACTCCTGCAGGCAATGTAATAGGGGCTACCTGTAACACTTGATAGTCTCTAAGAGAGATATTAGCTACAGGGCCAACCATAGTCTCCCCTATGGTATTTGTGAATGAGTAAGCTAAAGAATATGCTCCAGCTTGAATACTAGTTGCACCGTCTACCCCAGTAAGCACAGGGGATAGCGTAGGATTACTTACTACTGTAGAGTTACCTAAAGGCATTTGGGCGTCGCTTGTTGAGGGTAAAAAGGTTAAGGTAACTGCATCCCCTGCTGTTGCAGCTATGTAGGTTTGGTTAAAACTGTTAACGGCAGTAGATAAGAAATAGTTGATAGTTGTTACACCTGTAGGTAATGCAATAGCATCTACGTGTATTGCTTGAGAGGCCTCTATTGTTATACTAGCGGACGGGCCGGTAGTAGTTTGGCCTGCAAGATTCTGATAAGAATAACATGCTGTATAATTTCCCGCTTCAAGCTCTGTAGGGCCATCTACCGCTGAAAGAACTGGCGGTAAAGTAGGGGCTTCTATCAATGTAGTATTGCTTTGCGGAACACCTAAAGCTGTTGCTCCAGGTTTAGTTGTAATAGCCAGTTGTTCTCCAGAAGCACTTGTAGCTACGTAGGATAGTTTCCCCATGAATATACTGTCGGAATCTGTAGGGACAGCTGTCGAATCAAAAAGAATTATAGGTGTTTGGATAAAATCAACAAAGGGTTTTGTGGAAGTATCAGTATTTAATAAATGTAGAATGTCAGAAGATTGTATTGTTCCACCTATAGGACTTCCTTCAACAGCTTCCTGAACTATACTAAGTATACGCGATTTTTCGTATACTCCCAAAGTATAGTGAGGCTGTAGCCCTATATTTAAACCTACGTTAATAAACTTTCTAGGGCACTGCTTAATCATTACGTCCGCGGTAATAATTCTATTACCTAGAGAATTTAAACTTTCTTGTATCGTGCCTATAATGCTGTTGTATACGCCAGTTACTGTCAGTAAATCCTCCGTAGTATATTGTGATATATCGTTAACTACTAAATCAATAGGTTCTGTGGAACTATCATAACGCCAGACGGACATTGCATCATTCACTTTAACTAAAGTGAATGCTGTGCTTGGTATTGTGGCCTGTGCAGCGTTTAACAGAGAAGTTACAGAGGTGAAGGGTGTATAGGCTAACCTTAGTTTATTAGAATTAAAATAAAATATATCAGTGCACACTTTAGATTGAATATCCGTCACATTAGCGAATGCGTTGTACTGTATTTGAATGCAGTCATGAGCTTCAAGTTGGTCTGGGTTATCTATAATAACATAAATATTTCCAGTAGAAGCTGCACCATCTACCCCAGGGTATTGGTATGTTATATGGTAGGTAGGCACTCTAGTGTATTCAGTTAAATTGATAGCACTCAACCCTACACTAGTGTCTAAATTAGGGTGCAGTAACTGAAACTTACCACTTTTAATGAATCCTGCTTGTGTAAAGCTTGTAGGTACGGTTCCCTTGATGTAAATATCTACTTTACCTCCAATATGAGAAGTAGAGGGCACACCGTAAGTATCTACAAGCACGTCTCGTGTCATCTCACTGTCCCCGTAACCTACAATTATTAGATCTATTACACTAGCAAATGTACTTAGTATAAACTCCCTATACCCAATATCTGTACCTAGATTCTTAGTTAAATACACTTTACCTATACGCTCCACGTATGCCACGTTGTCTTCATCTGTGGTACCGTTAGATACCTTGATGTAATTAGTGACAGTGTCATTCAGAAAAGGATATTTAGTTAGCAATGTGTTTATCTTCCCAGTATCTACGTTGTAATCTACCCCTGGCTTCTCGGCCACGACATAGATAGGTATTTCATACTTCTGTGTTGCCGGGTTTAGATAGTTACTAAGTACCCCAGGGAGAACTGTTGCGTAGGAATCAGGTACACTGGAATCTACCAGTTTTACAAAAGTACTGGTAACCGCAGAATACTTTAAGCTTCCATTAGAAACCGTTATAGGGGGGATAAGTACACTAGAAGTAGCAAAAGATGGATCCATAAATACTGTAACTGTAGTTGTAGCCCGCTGGCCTAATTGTCTAGATATGAAGTAATTGTTTTGCCCTATGTTATCTAAATCCTCCTTGGTCATTAAAACTGCATTACCTAAGTCCTGATTAAGGTCTAATCGGTTAAACTCAGATAAGAAGGGAGACATAATACTTATTAATGGAGCTATAAATAAATCATTAAAAGAACTCCCAGGATCCGTAGGTATTTCAGGATGCTCTTCTTGTATTACGCCACTTATATAGTCGGCAATTAGCTTTTGTAATTCAGATAAAACCATTATACTTTACTCACTCCTTTTACACTATAATATTTGAATTAGCTGTTGTACCCTCTACCGTGGTTATAGAAATAGCAATAAAGAACCCCGGACCTTCTTCATCATATATAAGAGAAGTAAGGTTAGCACTGAGTAGCAATGAATCTGCATCTCTAGTTAAATCCATACTTTGATTAGTTATAACTTGGTTCTCTGCTTCTTTAAGGGCAGCAGACACAGCTGCTCTGACTGCAGGATCCGCAACATCACTACCTAAAGCATCCATAAAGTCTGTCCCATAATCCAGAAATAGACTATCTGTTCCGCGTATAGTAAGTAAGCACTTGAGGTACTCTTGCGCAACTCTTTCTATACCTTCTATGACTCTAGTTCCCGCAGATGGGTCTACGATATCTACATACCACCCGTGTCCTCCACATTTAGGGCAGTTACTAGGAGAGTACGATTGTGAGTTAACTTGCGTACGCACCACCTTAGCTATGTAGCTTTCCCCTATCAAGGGAGTACGGTACTTAGGGTAACTTACACCAGTATCTATCCAAACTACGGTGTAGCCATATAAATTATAGATGTCAGAAGATAAGATATTACTATAACTATCCGTGACATTTATAATGTTAATAGGTTTACCTGCTATAGGTATACTATCTAGCTGCTCATCACTGCGCACTATAGTTACGTCTGTAGTTTCTTTAGTAGTAATTGTTACAGTATGATCACACACCTGTATTAAATTTAATTCTCCCATAAAATTACCTCCTTTCTCCACTCTCTAATAGGGATACTAGATCCGTAGAATCTAAATCAATTATATACGACGTAGGTATTCCCTGTCGATTAAGTAGATTAATCAATTGCTTCAAATCTTCTACTATAGTGTTAACCATATTACTTGCCTTTCTAACTTCTTCAAGATCTTGTATCTTACCCGTGCATTGTAGCAATACATTTTTAGCATTGCGCAACTCTAAATTTATAACCCTTTTATGTACATTAAAAGGGTTATAGTTTATCACATCATTTATAGCCTCATATCCCGTGTTACTATAATCTCCTTCATATGTAGTTAATCCTGCATTCATGTTTTTTAAAGCTTCTAGATCTGTTATTTTTACTCGATGCAATATATCCAATTCTTTAATTATTTCGTCTAATTGGAACTCCAATTTAGCTATACGTTGAATTATAAACCACTTTAAGCTTACTAATTCAAGTATATTACACTCAACCGCATGTACTATACTAAGAAAGGGGAGAGATAAAATCATCTTCTCCCCTAACTCCCGGAGCAGCACCTTAGCCACAAGGTTCTTTTTATTATCTTTTAGTATATCATAAACCACCAAAATCACCCCGCAGTTTAGCTGTTTGATCTGCAATTATAGTTTCCACACGGTACTTATTTAGCCCTAACTTTAGTGCTATGCCTCGAATACTAAGTTCTGCATTGCCGCCCAGTCCGAAATGATACAGCATAACAGACTTATCTGGTTGTGGCAGCATCTGCAACTTAGCCATGATGTCTGCAAATTTGAGAGAATTTTGATACTCTTCCATAGGGTCAATATCTTGAGTAAATAGCTGATCTCCTGCTTGCAGTTCACCGTCACCCGAGCCACTTATATTACTAGTAGCAAAGGTGGTTATACGTTTAGCCTCTTCTATACGCTTTACTATCTTAGGATTAAATCTAGTTACATTATCATTTTCATTCATCCTAGCTGCAGTCTGCGCGTACGTTGGTATAGTACCTAACTCTTGAATGAGCGACTCTTTAGCAGTACCATGCCTTCCAAAATCCCACATATAATTTTCAGTAGAGCGTACAGGGTTTGCCTGTGCCCCAGCAAATCGTTTAAGTTTCTGCTCAATGTATCCCATAATATATGTACTAGGCTTAGTTTTTCTGTTTGGATCTAATGCAGTTAGACAATCATCTAATATTTCTTCAGCTTTAGCTCTAAGAGTTGCTTTAGGTACCCCAGGATACGCACTGAAGCTTTGATACATTAATTTATCTAAAAGTCTACTGTACTCGCGGTGCAATTCCCCCCTAGCTAGCATGTCTCCAGCTTGAGCACGTACTATAAGTTCCCTTTCTCGAGGAACATTAACATCTTTAGCGGCCAAGTTTAATCATCCCCTTCTGCTGTATGTTTAAAGGTTCCCTGTATCTCGATATTTCCTTTGAGTACTATTCTATCATTACTTATGATAAATTGCTGTACCCCTACGGAAACATTTATATCCTTAGCGGCTTCAATTTCTATATGACCATTAGGAAGTACATTTATACAATCTAAGGTGGAAGAACTTATCCGTATTCCTCCGCTTTCGTCTAGTTTTATTCGTGCTCCTCCAGAGCTAGTGATTATAATTTCTCCTCCAGATATATCCTCGGTATTGAATGCACCCATGTGTGGCATATCTCGGGTTGGGCCAGTATCGCTAGACATAACAGGCATAGTGAAACCAATAATAAATGGCACCCCAGTAGAATCCATTACCATTACCCCAAATGCACCAGGTTTAGGTGCAAACATAATACCATTGGTACCGTCCATGTACGGGAGCATATAAGGCACATCCTCCCGATACATCTTAGAATCAAATACGTATATTTTAACAAGTTTACGTTTAGTATCTACTTTATCTATACGACACATTTGAATCGCAGAAGGGTATGAACCCATAACACGGTTGGCGTTTCTCTGGGCATCCCAGACGGCTGTAGTTAAATTAATCATCTATTATTCCCACACCTCTCTAACTTCTTCCTGTTTAATATACCTAATAGCTATTTCCACTTTAGCTTTAGCTACACTAGCTGCTACTCCTATAGCTCTGTCCTTTACTACTTGAGGCATGGAATTAAATTGAGAATCAGAAGTAAGATAATTCTTTGCAATTGGGCCCATAAGACTGGCCCTTACACCTGAGCTACCTTGCGTCCCATATGTGAATGTTAGCATGAGTAGTATCTCCGCCGCTGTAAACTGAAAATCCCACCGGTTCATGCTGTATCCTTGCTGTGCAAGAGACTCTCCCCAAAAAGATTTATAATTGGTAGCAGATGCTGGCACCGCACCTTCACCCGAATACTTACTAGCATAGTCTCTCAATAATTTAGCACACTTATCTCTATCTCCGGTAGAGGGATCAATGGATTCACTAGGTATATTATCCTTTGCTGTTACAGATATCCCTACGGTCTCTCTATCTGTAAATCTATTCTTGTCTATCCTATCACTACTTTTAGACGCTCCAGTACCTACCGTGGAGAAATTAGCTTTATATTCTTCCCAAGATCTTCCGTAGGTTAGGTTAGCCGTGGTAGATACACCAGAGGCATCTCCGCTATGTGATACAGAGGTTACGTAGTATACCCTATTTAAACCTAAAGGGTCTACTAGGCAATTATATCCAGGAAGTAGCCAAGGCGCAGCTGTTAAGTTTATGCTAGCTATATTAGTCTGAGCGTTCTGGGTATGATAAATATACTCAGAGTATCTACCTAACTCTTTATAAGCATTACTCTTCTGATCTGCTGTTGACTGAATACCTACTCGTATAAGAGGCTGCTGAATTTCTAATACATTAACCCCATACTTGCGCTCCCTATCAGTCATATCGTTCAACTTAGGGTATAGATCTCCCGAAGGTGGAGATACTGTAACAGCTCTCCCTGTATCTCCCGATACTACTTCAGCTATAGCACCATAGTATTGCCAGTTAGAGCAATTAGGAGTCTGTCTTATCACAACTTTACCCTGCACGCTTGAGGCCTCTGCCCAAGTGTTATCACCCATGAATATACCTATATGACTCATCTCACCTTTAGAATACAGAAAACCTAAATCGCCTGGTTGTAATTGCCCTGCTGTAATTTTAGTACTTTGTTGATAATAGCCTTCCGCAGTAGTACGAATGATAGAGTATCCCGCATTGTAAAAGCAGTAATATACAAAACCTGAGCAATCCATACCTCCAGTAATTGTTTCTCCGCCCCACTGATACCTAATTCCTTGCCTAGCTATATCTTGTGCATACCCCAATACCTTAGCTCTACCTTCAGTAACAACACCAACTGCGTTAGGTAAACTACCAGCGGTATTCACATCTCCAGGGGAGTTTATATCCATCCCCGTTAGATTGTTTACCTGATTAATATCTAAGAATATACCTCCTACAGCGCTTGAATCCTTAGCATCTAGACCTACGAATACTCCTGCAGGAGTATAAAATGCCTGTGTGTTGGTTTTTGTGGCCTCACGTTCGAGTACAGGTTCAATACCTCCTGTTACTATAACACGACTTACTTGCTGATCCCAGTTAGTACTCTCCGAAAAGTTACTTATAAGAATAGGATCAATTATATTTTGTTTAGGAATTATATCAAACCACATAGGCTCTTTAATGTGTATCAACCCATTGTAAGATTGGTACATCTCAAAGCCTATCTTCTGCACTATGTTACTTAATAAGGTATATATATCTTTCACTAATGCTCCTTGAAAATAGAAATCAACTACGTTATTAGGGAGTAAATCCGCAAAAATATCACTATCAACCTTTATGCGTTTAGCAATACCCGTCCAGAAATAGACTGAGTTTACCGCTGTTGTATTATCTGTAGTAGCCCCACCTAAAATAGTGGAGTCTCCGATAATAGTAAATATTTTTTCTACTACCCCTCGTAATGTTAATCCAGCAAAAGCTGTTTGGCCTTGTGTTAATATACTAGACACTTTAGGGTAATTAATACCTTTAGCTAACCATGTGAATGTTTCTAAAGGGTCTATAGTGTCTATTAATCCAAATAATATAGGTACAGGAATCTTAGGTAACCAAGCCATGTAATCAGTTACATTAAAAATTATAGATTTCTGGGTGTTGGAGAGGTTAAGTTGTCTAGATCGTATTTGCCCCTCAAACACAAGTTTAAATTTTTCGGTAAATATGTTCTTTACAAAAATACGCACGTCCGTTAGAAATTCTATTTCCAGAAAAGATTCACTATATAGTAGTTCTACACTAGCACTATTAATACTGCCACCTATGCTGGTAACAGTATTAAAGCGTATACAGAATTCATCTACTCTTGAATCGTCAAATAGTATTATATACCCAGGAGATGCAGAAAGAACTATATCACCATTAAATAATTCAGCCATAATTATATAACCTCCAAAGTTATCCTAGTAATGTTCTTACGTTATTTATATCATACCTAGTGGAACTTAGGGAAGAGGTTACTCTAGTTGGAGTTCTAGATGTTAATACTGCGTGGGTTCCTCTGCTTATTGGTAGGCTTCGTGAAGAAACACTCAAAGCTCTTG
>Ga0209000_1001362_pt1 | contig 15912 bp, 9 predicted proteins | sample RifGroD2_FD_183998 | JGI IMG/M metagenome (GOLD analysis project Ga0209000, IMG submission 183998) | Groundwater microbial communities from Rifle, Colorado, USA - Groundwater D2 (SPAdes) (version 2) | ecosystem: Environmental > Aquatic > Deep subsurface > Groundwater | place: Rifle, Colorado...
ATCTAATCCTGCAACGGGCGTGCCTGCATATTGATAGATTGCATAAACTTCCAAATTATTTTGGACATTGGAAAAAGGAATATCCCACCCAATAAAGTTATAATTAACAACGGATAATGGAACTGGTGCTGTCGCTGAACCACCTCTCGGTACAGTGACTGTTTGAATTAAAATACCGTTAAATCCAAAAAATGTAACCGTATAGGTTTCTGATTGCATCATGCCTAGATTGAGCGTAGACTGGTCAGAGAATGTAATGATGAGTTCATTTTGAGAATTTAGGATAGCATTGATGATAGTGCGTGTTTGCCCTATCGATAAGGAATCAATCCAAGCCTGATAGGTTCCGATGAATCCCAAAGATTCAACAGCATAATCATAATAATCCGTCAAGAGATCCGTCATGGCTTGATTGATCAGTTCAATCGTGATTGGAATGGTGAACCCCATATAAGTCACGACGATATCATGTTCTCCCACAATAGAAAGCTTAGCCAGATCCAAAGATTCAATCATGCTTTCTGTGATAACCACTCTAACCTCTGAACCATCTGAATATGTCACAATCAATTCAAGATCAGATAGTGAAAAATCAGAAATCTCAATCGGTTGAACAAGCAATGTCTGATCTACAACAACAGATGAAATAGTCAAGTCTTCTGGAACTTCACATCCAAACAAGAATAATAACGTCATTAAAGCAATCATCATCACTTTAATGTAATGTAAATTCTTCATGTCATCCTCCTGGAAATAATCGATTTTATCAAGTTCATCTTATCATAGAATGCGATTGATAACAAGATTTTTTCTAGATTTGATGTGTTAATAAAGACATAGTAACCAGGTTTGATGGTATCGCGACTAAAGATGAAGGATGATGAATGAAAGTAGAAAAGTTAATGCTTATCGTCACATCTTAAAAAAATGCCAACCGATTGGGATGAATTGTTTCATCGTTCGGCAAGCATCGTTTTAAAGTTTATTCTTTCTACTTCAGGTCCTTATATGAAAACCATGAGCAATCTTTACTAAATATATCATGTACTCCATAGGCGTTGAACAAACTATGCTTCTGGTATACTGACATAAAATGTGGTGTGGTCATCAATCTGACTATCAAAAGTAATCGTTCCACCAAATTTTTCGACAATTTTTTTAGTAATGGATAACCCGACTCCACTGCTTTGTTTATATCTGGATTTTTCAGCAACAAAGAATGTTTCAAAAATACGATCTTGATCTTCAATGCTGATTCCATATCCATAATCGGTGATTTTAAATAGAATGTCTGTTCCGCTTTTTTTTAATGAAATTTCAATTTTCCCATCACTTTTTGAATATCTTATCGAGTTATCAATAAGATTTTGCCAAATTTGATACGTGAACTCTTTATTGCTCACAACTTTTATTTCTTCCAAATCAAGTACAAACTCTATTTTTTTAGCTTCCCATTCAAGCTGCATCATCTGTATGACTGTCCTGATTTGTTCTGCCATATTGTATGAATCTTCTTTCTTCATAGCCAATGTGCTGTCTAATTGAGATAATTGAAGCATGCTTTTCGACAAGCTGTTCAATCTTGTTGATTCGTTGACGATAATCTTTGAATACTCTTCAATTTCTTCTACACTCAAATTTCCTGATGATATCAACTCTGCATAACCTCTGATCGCGCTGATTGGTGTTTTTAATTCATGAGAAAAGTTCTTAACAAATTCTTTATTTAAATATTCATTCGCTTTGAGTGATGCAATCATTTTGTTAAAATCTTCTGCCAGGTTAGAAACTTCGTCTTTCCCTTCAAGCACCAGATGAACATCAAAATTACCTGAAGCAACCTGCTTGGTTGCTTCATTTAGTTTTTTTAATCGTTTAATCAGTATTAAATTCATGGCGTATGCAAATAACATCAACGTCAGAAATGCAGTAAGCGCCATCCCAATCAGAAATACTTCAGATTCAAATATTTCACGAGCAGGTAAGCTTCTTAACATGTAAATGATGAATCTAGGTATGATTGCTGTGATGAAAAAAATGATGAAGATTGAAATGATAATTTTTACAGATATTTTTCTCATTTTACTACCGCCTTATAACCAAGACCTCTTACCGTAACAATCGTGTAATCCTCACAATTGATTTGTTCCCTGAGTCTTTTGATATGTGTATCGACTGTTCTATCATAGGATTCCGAATCGAATCCCCAGATTTCATTCATCAATTGTTCTCTTGTAAATATTTGGTTCGGGGAAGAGAGTAATTTGAAGAGGAGCAGAAATTCTTTTCTTGTCAATTCAATGGATTCTTGATTCATTACACAGGTACTGCTCTTATAATCAAGCGTGATATGCGGCATGACTATTTTATTTTCACTTGCAATTTTATATCTTCTAAGTAAAGATTTGATTCTGAGCATCATTTCATTCATATCAAACGGTTTGACAATATAATCATCTGCTCCGCTCATGAAACCTTTTTCCTTATCCGAATAGGTTTCAAGTGCAGTTAGCATGAGTATAGGAATATCGACGTTCACACTTCTGATTTTAGAAGAAAGCGTAAATCCATCCATGATCGGCATCATAACATCAGTGATCACAAGATCCAAATGTTCATTTTGAAAAATTTCAAATGCTTTGATGCCATTTTCCGCTTCAACAATTTGATATCCTTGTCTTAACAAATAGTGAATGATGAGTTTGCGAATCGATGGATCGTCTTCTACAACCATTATTTTTAGCATGGATGTTCCTCCCTTCCTTTTGTTTAAATTATACCATTTTATTCGGTTCTAAGTGCAATGACTGGGTCTTTTCTAGCTGCGATGCTGCTAGGAACCAAACCAGCAATGAATGTCAATATGGTAGACAAAACAATCAAAATGAATGCATTGGTTATGGTTAACACAGCTAAATTATTAACCCCGACAAACCTGTTGATGATTAAGTTTACTGGAATGTTTAAAAGAAGGGCTAACCCAATACCTAATATACCTGAACCTAAACCGATTAAAATTGTTTCCGCATTGAATATTCTTGAAATATCTTTTTTACGTGCGCCTAAACTTCTCATGATACCAATTTCTTTTGTTCTTTCAACAACAGAAACATAAGTGATAATTCCAATCATGATAGAGGATACAACCAATGAAATTCCAGCAAACGCTGCTAAAACAATGGTTATTGTATTGATTAATCCAGATATTGTTGATGAAATCGTATCCGCAAGATCCGTATAAACAATCACTTGCTCATCTGGTTTTCCAATGTTATATTGATCAAGATAAGTTTTTATTTCATCCTTAGCTTCAAATGATAACGGATAAATTTGAACGCCAGTTGGAGAAGCATCTCCTCCGATGGTACGCATTAAATCCTGGTAGGTAATTTGCGCATTGAATGGAAGTCCTGTTAAGACATTTTCCAATGGAGATGCGAGTTGCGCAGTGACGATATTTGAGGAGAGAGCAGAGGAAAGCATATAATCAGTCAGCATCGTTGTATATCCGATACCGACAGATAGCATCTCGCTTGCAGCATCCTCATCAATCCTCATAATGCCAACAATTTCTATGGTTGTTGCTAATGAAGAGTTATACATGGTTTCATAATCTGTTCCAGCGATAAACAAATCACCTAACATATTATAGTAAACATCATTCGGGATGATTTTAAATGTATTTCCAATAAAATCTTCAAATGCGTATGTTTCATTCACGTCAATACCAAGTGCATTTAAAACTGCGACATCCACTCTGTTTTGGCTATCAACGACAAGAATCAATTCATCATAGGCAGTAGGGTAAGTTCCAGCTAAAATATCATATTGGGTTTGAATAAATTCTGGGTTATTTGGAATTTCTGAGAATGCTCCTCCGCTTGAAAAGAATCCAAAGTCAGTTCCGCCTGTTACGATCTTAACATAACCTCCAGCTGATGTTTCCGCGACCACATTCATCGATATGGCTCTTGTATAAGATATTGAATTGTAGAGAGTTGGGTCTAGATCACTTAAATAATCTAGAAAGTCTTGATCGATAATATTCGTATGCGTGACTGTATTCGCAAAACTATCATAAGAATAAATGATGGATTCTGTTGGAAAATCACTATCGTTATTCGCTAAATCTTCCATTCGTTCTCTGGGTTGATTGAGTGCGCTCGTTCGAACTGTTTCATTAATCGTTAATGGAAACCCTGCGAGTGTATCGCTTTGCATATCATTCACATAACTGGTCATGCCTGTGGAGATGGATAGTACCAAAGCGATGCCGATGATACCGATACTTCCAGCAATCGCTGTGATGAGGGTTCTACCTTTTTTAGTTAATAAGTTTTTAAAACTTGTTTTCAAGGCAGTCAGATAACTCATTGATGTTTTTTTATTGATGAGTTTATCTTTGATGTCTGATGAATTTGTCAGTACTGCCGGTTTTGTGTCTTCAACGACTCTTCCATCGACTAAGCGTACGATGCGATCACTGAATTGATTGGCAATTTCAGTGTTATGTGTCACCATAATGACCAAACGATCTTTGGATATTTCTTGAATCAATTCCATGATTTGAATGCTGGTATGGCTGTCAAGGGCACCGGTTGGTTCATCAGCAAGTAAAATCTTGGGATTATTCACAAGTGCTCTCGCAATTGCCACACGTTGCATTTGTCCACCTGATAATTGGTTAGGTCTCTTATGTAAATGATCGGCTAGACCAACTTCAGTTAGAACTTTGGTTGCTCTTTCTCTTCTTTCTTGGGCAGCAACACCCGATAATCTTAATGACATTTCGACATTATCCAATACGGATAAGTGCGAGATCAGATTGTATGTCTGAAAGACGAATCCAATGGTAGCATTTCTATATGCATCCCAGTCCTCATCTTTGAAATCATTGGTGGATTTGTGATCAATGAGTAAATCTCCGCTTGTATATCGATCTAATCCACCAATAATATTCAAAAGTGTTGTTTTACCACTGCCTGATGCTCCAATAATAGCAACAAATTCATTCTTCTTGAAATTCAGTGAAACTCCGTTGAGTGCAGGAATTGGTACTCCAGCAACCAAATAATCCTTTTTTATGTTTTTTAACTGTAACATGTTTCTTTCCTCCTAATGTTATAAGATGATTATAGTCATGAATTGTGAACTCAATTTGAACTTATTGATTCAAAGGAATTATGTGAAATATCACAAAAAAAGGAACAAGGTATTTGTTCCTAATTAATCGAGATATAGTGCTATCCCTCTTATTAAATTCATTTATAAATATAGATGATTATTTAATACCTTGAATCGTAACCATTTAGGAAGATAAATTTAAGTATCGAAAAGTTCCTCCTCATTAATACCTTGACTGCATATTTGGGATCTTTTTTAATCATTTCAAGTGTGTGTTTGGATTGAGTATCTAGCTTCAAATCAAACTGTTTCAACACTTGATATGCCCTTCTATCTATCTCTATGCAAAAAGCATCATCATTCGTATATTCTTCATTTTTCTTTTCTAAGTCTGTTTTTGTAAAACATAGATCGAAATATAAAATTCCGCGATATCCAATAGTAGATATAGTTATTTCATAGTCCTCGTACATGTGATGTTGTTCCCCTATGGTAATTCCTGTCGAATCCAATTGAACTTCAATTTCATCAACCTCCATTTGGAAAGTATAAACATCTTCCTCATCTTCTTTTTTTGAACTAAAGATTTGGTTTAGTTTTTCAAGAGCAACTTCCTTCTTCAATTTTGAAGACATTATCGAAAGAATTGGAAGAATGATTATACTTGATAACAATATAATGGTTAGCATGTACGAAAGTATGCTATGAAGAGGGTTATCCACCGGAATAAAAAAACCAACAAGAAGAAAAGATAGTAAAGTAAGTACCATAATACTGTTTATCCAGGTCAATGACTTCCTGAACTTTTCTAATTTCAAAGTCATTTTTTTATACTCTTGATTCATAGTAGTTCCTTTCAGAGGATTATCTCGATTAAGGATTCATTCAATATCTAAAATTCTAGGTACTCTTGATATTCTCATAGAGTTCAACAATTTCTTGCATCCGAACGGGAATATTAATCTTTTGTGGACAATGTGTCATACATTCTCCACAGGATATGCATTGGTCTGCACGTTTATCAAGCACTATCTTCTCATACTCACGGATGAACTCTGATTTATATTTAGTAATCAAGTAGTGGTTATAGATTTTGAATAATGCTGGTATGTCAATTCCTACAGTACATGGTAAACAGTATTGGCAACTTGTACAAGGTACTGTGCTATTTTCTAAGAATATCTTTAAAGCTTGATCGATAATCTTTTGTTCCTGATCACTGATTGGAGAAAAATCAGTCATCGTTTGAATATTATCCTTGGTTTGTTCCTCATTGGACATACCGCTTAAGACAACCAAAACATTTGGTTTGCTTGCTGCATATCTAACCGCCCATGAAGCAACACTCATCTTAGGGTTAAAATCTAGATAAACATTTCTTGCTTCTTCACTTAAGCTTGCAAGAAGTCCCCCTCTGACAGGTTCCATGACGATGCATGGAACTCCATACTGTTCAATGATTTCATACTGCTTTTTAGCGTCTTGAAAACTCCAATCCAGATAATTCATTTGAATCTGGACAAAATCCCACTTGAAGGTATGAATAATCTGATCCAGTATCTCAGGCGTATCATGGAATGAGAATCCAAGATGTCTGATCTTTCCTTCTTCTTTCATTTGATATAAGAAATCCATAACACCCGGCAATTGATAAGCCTTGAAGCTATTTCTATTTAATGCATGGCATAGATAATAATCAAAATAAGATACTTGACACTTAAGAAGCTGTTCATTGAAATATTTAACTGCATCTTCCTTAGATTGGATTAACCAGCTTGGCATCTTGGATGCCAAGTAAAAAGACTCTCTTGGATATTTCTTTAACGCTTTGCCGATGAATATCTCTGATAGTCCATTATGGTATGGATATGCGGTATCAAAGTAATTCACTCCATGGGTATAGGCATAGTCAATCATTTTATAGGCTTGAACTTCATCGATATCAGGTTTATCCTTTGATAACACAGGCAGACGCATGCATCCAAAGCCTAATAAGGATGGATTTTGAGCAATACCTTTAAATACAGTTTTTTTAGAGTAAACATTGTTTTTCATAAGGACACCTCAGATGTGGATTATATGAAAATTATAGCATTTTTCAAGCATAATGCACAACCCTATTTTAAAACCCCTGAGTCAGGGGTTAGTTCAAATGGATTATGAATCATGAATGAACATTAGGCAAATAACAAAATACCAGTGAGAATCAAATGAATTAAAACAGCTGTAATCAATAATAGGCGAATCGTTCTCTTTTCTGACTTTTCATCAAAGGGTACAGATTTAAATCCAGATTCTTTCATCTCTTTCATAAGCTTTGGTTTGTAGTAAAGATATTCTATGATGGTAAACCCAACAAGAAAGACAATCCAGGAAGTATAAACCGCCTGTTTTGTATTATTGAAACCATAGTCGGGTAAAGTCTCAGCAATCACCATTGAGAGAATAGCATAAATAGGTGTTACTATTCCAAGGTAGCTTGCTCTTCTAAAATCACTGTCAAGAAATGTAGCTGTACGATATGCTTTTTGAAGAAGCGGATTATTCGCTAAATCTTCTCTTTCATTAAGAACCAGATATTCATGCAAACGTCTGATGAAATCCCCCATATCCTTCATCGCGACGGTCAATGTTATTTTTTCTTCCGTATTGGATATAACTGTAATCCATCCACCAAAGCTTGAGAGTCTCTTTGATGATACCTTTTGAATATCCTGATAAGCAATATCAACATGTTTTTGCACATTTCGAAAATGAATTCCAGTTTCATCTACTAAAAGCTTCATCGATGTAAATCTTTTGTAGAAGAAATGCATGAAAATCATTTCAATGGTCACGATGGAAAAAAGAATCGTTACCACGATATTGTGAATATAGATAACACTGAAAATCACGAAGAAAAAAGAAAAAACAGCAACAAATGGAATGATTACAGCCAGAATAAACATATATTTTCTGTAGATATAAATTTTTTTTGAATTTTCATTCATTTCATAAGATTCCATAACATGCTCCTTATTTAAAATGTCTTTTCGTTATTTTCATACCCAACCAGCAGGCATCAATGCATCCCCATACAGAGTTAACAAGATGAGAATCATTAGTCCAATCACGAACATGATAACTGAAACTATCACATTTTTGCGTGTACTAAATCCTGATCCCCACGAAATCCGATTTTTTATGATAATCACGAGTTTGATCAGACCAATCACTAATATTAACCACCCGACGACTTGGAAAAAAACAAGAATTAACAAACCTGGTTTATCCAAAAAATAGTACATATAGTCTTCCCCTTATGGTGAGTTCATTTGAAAAATATATTAACTAACATGAATGATGTGCTGATGGATAACAGCCCTTGCGATATCAATTCGTCGCTATTTCATTACATAAGTGCGTATTTTGGGGGATACACTCCCGAATCATGTCTTTACTATTATGTTACAGCATTTTCACAATTCAGAATTTGTAAACCAGATTCTTATATTGCACCCTAGTTGAGTACAGCATCGTCGAGTGATTCCTCAATATTTCCGTCGCCAAGCATAATCCGTTCCAGTGCTTCCCCTACAAAGATCCATGCATCATCGGATCTCATAAAGGCTGCAGCAAAGAACAAGTCTTCAAGTTGCAAGTATGCGGCATTTGCTACCAACGAATTATTTTGTTGAGCGACTGTAGGATTATTTAGAAACTCTTGATATATTGCACTTGCATAAGCACTTGTCCGAACAGGTAAATTACCTGTGTTTACCGCCCAATCTGTAGTGATTTCAGTACTTGTTAAGTATTTGATGAAAAGCCAGGAAGCGAGCTGTTGTTGAATTGTTCCGGTATCGATTAAAGCAAGATCCGTACCCATTTGAAGAACTGCATTGGAATTTGATATCTCGCCATGATGCGGAATTGGAGCAACTCCAATTTCAAAAATAGGCATTCCTGTTATTGAGTCTAAAGGGGGAATGTTATACCTAATATCTGCAGTTGAACTGATCATGATGAATGTTTTTTGTTGCATGAATGGATTCGTACCATAAGACTCATCCCAAAAGGATGGTAATGTCAAATGATTTTTGTTTGTTTTTAAAAAGTTCATTGCAGAAAGTGTATTGGTATCATCGACCCATAAACAAGAACCTGTCATGTCATCATAGTTTAGACTTGTATATGCTCCTTGAAATTGTTTGATGAATGTTATAAATGCATTATTTGGTGAGTCATAGACAACAGGAATGACTTGATTGATATTATTAAATTGGGCACCGTAATTTTTAAGTTGGGCAGATGCTGCAATGATATCCTGCCAAGTTTCCGGGACAGCAAGATCTAACGCATCAAAAGCTGTTTTATTATAGATCATCACTTCTGTTCTCTTTGAAAATGGGAGTGCATAATAAGAATGGTTTAAATCATACTGGCTGCTCTCTTCTCTAAATGATAATAAAATATCGTCAAGGGCATCCAAATCATTAAGTCCCCATAATGAGTTTTCAATAAAAGGATTGAGTTGAAGTAAGAAATCCCCATGAGTATACTCAGCAGTATGATATGAAGTTGCTTGTATGATGTTGGGTAATGCTCCCCCACCGAAGACAGTTGAATTGAAAGCAGTATTTATACCATCAACATTGCTGTACCCTGTAGGAATATTGACTGTAATATTTGGATATAATTCCTTGAAGGAATCTGCATACCCCTGTAGCAATGTTCGACTCGATGTTTTTTCTGCATGCCACAAAGTGATAGATATTGGATCTGTCGTCAGTTCCAGAGTATTCGCCCATTTTGCATAGAGTGTAAAATCATTTTCTGGCATGGTAGTGAATGTATATGGCAATGTATAGTCGTCATCTAGATACCAACCTTCAAAAACAAAAAAGCCATCTTTGGTAGGATTTGCAGGCTGTTGAATCGATTCTTGATATTCAGCTTGGATTGGATCGACCGCTGTTCCCCCCATGGAATCAAATGTGATGGTGTATTCCAAAACGTTTATATTAATTGCCCATTTTGCGTAAACAGTCATTTCACTTGAACGATGCGTTTCTGGTAATTTGCCAGCTGTTAATTGTTCTTGGAATGTTTCGTTATCCCAAAACCAACCTTCAAATGTAAATCCGTTTTTTGTTGGTTCATTAGGTAAATTGATTGAATCGCTTATGACTGTGATCGATGATACCTGAGATCCTCCGTTAGAATCAAACGTTAATGTGTATTCTTCTGTCTCGGTGCAAGAAAATAAAAATAGACCCATCAATAAGGTTATGCTAAACAAAACTAATAATTTTAAAGTATTCATTGAATGCCCCCTGTATAGGAATTGGTTTGGTTTTATTATATCATTCAATTCTAAATTACAAATAATATTTTTTATGGATTGATGACGAGAAATTCGGTGAGAAATAGAAATGAAGATATAAAAAGCAATCCTTTTGGACTGCTTTCATTGATGTATTATTTGATTTCATATAACTTTTCAATGCTTATCAAATGATTATACTGTTGGATTCAATATACCCTCAATCACATCAATCAAGAGTTGTGCTGATTTCTGATGCGTGATGAAGCTGGCGTGATTATTCGCGCCTGCTAAATCTCCATCATCTCCAACTTGTTTGATAATCACCATATGAACAAACGCCTTATCTAATGCACTCAGTTGATTGATGACCTCATTGGCTGCTGTGCCATTTTGTGATCCCTCAGTCATTGTCCAAAGGATATGTGCTTCAGGAGCATCTTCTCTGAGTTTAAAAATGAAATCCGCTACTGCTGCTTTAAACTCTAATATCTTTTCGGTTTTAGCAAATCCGCTTAACTTATTGATGACAGAAGTATAATCATTACCGCCGATATTAATAATGATAAAGTCTGGTTGTTTTGCGTGATCATAAGTGATATCTATAATCTGTTGATCAGGATCGATACCGATATAGTCATAAGCTTTAACGATGTTATCTTCACCTGATACATCATTATATCCGAATGCCAATCCCCAACCTGAATTTGAAACGAACTCATAAGAACCTTCAAAGTGGGCTGCTGTCAAATATCCAAAAGAATGCAGGGATGATGAGTTTTCGGTAGTTCTAGGTTGTCCTGGACTTCCTAGGGCTCCATGACCCGAAATACCGGATGCACCAATCAATAAGAAATGTGGTTGATCTTCTGGAATAGTAACTTCTTTTAAATAACCGTTTGTTGATATTCTATGGAGAGATGTAAGTCCATCTTCTGGCTCACTCCTCTTGACAAGCTCAACAACGTGATGATCATACGTATCAAATTCGATACGCAAGGTTGATTCAAATTCACTTTGAACATAGATTCCGCTTGTTAATAGATCTTCTCCATCTTTCGCGTAACTATAATAGATATCATGATTCTTGTCTTCAAGTCTAAGTTCGATATCTATAACTCTTCCATAAAATTCAAGTCTGAATCCTGTTGCCGTATGATAAAAATACTCTCGTTCATTTTGATAGGCATGTCTACCATACCATTCAATATATGAACTGTTTAATTCTGATTTTTCTAACACCTTAATGGATTCTTCTGTCGGTACTTCTGTAACAGGCTGAGCACTGCAGCCTGAAAGAAAGAATCCTAAACTGAGTAGAAGAATCCAAAGTTTTGTCATTTGATGGCTGCCTTCATCACTGCTCTGGCAATATTTTTAGCAACCTTTTTATTGAAGATATTTGGAATGATATAAGTTTCTGTCAATTCTTCCTTCTTTACAATCTTGGCAAGCGCTTTGCAAGCTGCGATTTCCATTTCCTTGGTAATCTGTCTCACCCTGCTATCCAATGCTCCTTTAAATAATCCAGGGAACACCAATGCATTATTGATCTGATTGGGCAGATTGGATACACCGGTACCTACAACACGCGCACCAGCATGCAATGCTTTATCTCTTGAGATTTCAGGAGTTGGGTTCGCGAGTGGAAAGACGATGGCATTTGGATTCATATGTTGAATCATGTCTTCGCTTACGATATTTCCCGCAGAGACACCAATAAAAACATCAGCTCCCAGTAAAGCATCTTTGAGTAATCCGTTTAAATGCTTTCTATTCGTTTTAAGTGATATTTCTTTTTGGGCGAAGTTCAATTGTTCATCACCTTCCAAGATGATACCAAAACGATCGCAGACGGTGATATGCTTAGCACCCAAGTCAAGTAAGAACTTGGTGATGGCGATACCGGCGCTGCCTGCGCCATTGATGACAATTTTCGCTTCGTTAAGCTTTTTCCCAACTAGTTTCAAAGCATTTGTTAACGCTGCTCCGACAACAATCGCAGTTCCATGCTGATCATCATGGAATACCGGAATATCACAAAGCTCTTTCAATCTTCTTTCCACTTCAAAACAGCGAGGCGCTGAAATATCTTCTAAGTTGATTCCTCCAAATGACGGGGATAGATGATAAATCGTATTGACCAATTCATTTACATCCTTGGTGTTTAATACGATGGGGATAGCATCCACATTGGCAAATCTTTTGAATAAAGCGCACTTGCCTTCCATGACTGGAATGGCAGCGAGCGGTCCGATATCTCCTAAACCCAAGACTGCAGTTCCATCCGAGATGACTGCCACTGTATTTCTTTTTGAAGTCAGAGCATACACTTCCTCAGGGTTTTCATGTATTGCCAAACAAGCCTTGGCTACACCGGGGGTGTATGCCAAGGACATGTCGTGCATGTTGTCGATTTTTAATTTGTTCTTGATTTCAATCTTGCCATTCAATTTTCTATGTAAGTCGAGTGATTCCTGCATGATGTCCATAATCAATACTCCTATCAGTTGATGATTGTAAATCTAAAGTTGAATACGCCGTTAACGCCTACTGATGTGTCTTCGAATGTTACATAAACACTAATCAATCCAGTCGTAATGAACGTCACTTGATTGCCAACGACTGTTCCTCTTGAATTGGATACGGTAACTGTGTAATTTTGATTTGTAGCATCCACTGGAAGGATGTTGACAAGGATATTGATGACTGAATTGATAACGATGTCTTGTCTGACTAAATCATTATTCGGTTCTGGTAATGTAATTTCAGTTGCAGTAATCGTTACTGAACTGATAGATATATTCACAGGAGCTGCAACAGTAGCAAATCTGTATTCCATAACGCCGTTCAAGCCAACTGACGTATCTTCAAATGTCACAACGACGCTGACATTGCCGGGTCCTGTTAAGCCATAAACGAATGTAATTTGATTCCCTACAACTTCTGCTCTTGAGTTTGAAGTTGTGATGGTGTAATTCTTGTTGGTGGCATCCACTGGAAGGATGTTATCAACAACGATATTGATGACAGTACCAATCTCAATGGTAGGTCTGACTGCGATATTATTCACTTCTGGAAGTGTAACTTCTGGTGATGTGATGGATACTGAACTGATGGATACATTCACTGGAGCTGCAACGATGGTAAATCTAAAGTTGAATACGCCTGATACACCTACAGCTGTATCTTCAAAGGTAACGTAAACGCTGATCAATCCTAACGTGCTGAATGTCACTTCATTGCCAACGACTGTTCCTCTAGTATTGGAAAGTGTAATCGTATAGTTCTTATTGGTAGCATCCACTGGAAGGATATTATCAACAACGATATTGATTACTGAACCAATAACGATATCTTGTCTGATCAAGTCATTATTTGGTTCTGGGAGCGTAATCTCAGTTGCTGAAATAGTCACTGAAGTCATCGGAATATCTGTCACCACTGGTGCAGCAATCGTCGTAAATCTGTATTCCATCACACCGCTTATTCCAACGGTTGTATCTTCAAAGGTTACAATGACGCTAACGCTGCCAGGTCCTGTTAAACCATAGACGAAAGTAATTTGATTTCCTACAGCTTCTGCTCTTGAGTTTGAAGTTGTGATGGTGTAATTCTTATTTGTAGCATCCACTGGAAGGATGTTGTCAACAACGATGTTGATGACAGTTCCAATTTCGACTTGTGGTCTAACCAAAACGCTATTATTCGCTTCTGGGAGTGTAATCTCAGGTGATGTGATCGAGACTGAGGTAATTGGAATATCCACTGGATCCACTGGAGCTGCAACAATCGTAAATCTAAAGTTGAATACGCCAGATACACCTACAGATGTATCTTCAAAAGTCACGTAAACACTGATCAATCCTAAAGTGATGAATGTAACCTGGTTTCCAACAACAGTTCCTCTTGAATTAGATAGAGTCACTGTATAGTTCTTGTTGGTAGCATCCACTGGAAGGATATTATCAACAACGATGTTAATGACTGAATTGATTTCAATATCTTGTCTGACTAAATCATTATTTGGTTCTGGTAATGTAATCTCAGTTGCTGATATAGAAACGGAACTGATTGGAACATCCACAGGATCAACAACAGGTTGAACTGTTAAGAATCTATATTCCAAAGAAGCGACGCTTGAATCTTCAAAGGATACCGTAATAGAAACGTTTCCTGGACCTGTATTGCCATAAACGAATGATACTTGATTGCCACTAACGACTGCTCTTGAATTCGAGGATGTCAATGTGTAGTTCTTATATTGCGCTTCTGCTGGTAAAACTTCAACAACAAAGTTAATGATAGTTCCAATATCAATCGGTTGACGATCATCAATGTTATTTGGTGTTGGGAGTGTGATTTCAGTTGATGTGACAGTAACAGTTCCAACATGGACATAATCTTCAACAGTCACTTCGATTGTATCTGTGAATCCGCCATCTCTCGTGGTTGCAGTGACAGTTGCAGTACCTTCACCGACACCTTCAATCAAACCGTCGCCATGAACTAAAACGACTGTTTCATCGCTTGATGTCCAGATGACAAATAAGTCTGGTGCTGAAGCAGGAATGATGGTGTATGCCAATTGAAGCTCAACTCCAAATGGAAGAACCGTAGTCGCTAATGCGAGATCAATACCTGTTACTGAACCTTGCTGCCATAATAAGACACCCGATAGAGCGAACATATTACCGACTTTATCTTTATCGCTTGCAGTAAATTCTGGTAATTTGGGTGCTGCTAGATCACCTGGAACCCAGGTGAGATTCGTTTCTGAATTGAGCAATCTCTTAAAGACTGTTGATTCGACTGCGAAACCGCTTGGAGCTATTTCGTAGGTTGTTGCTGTTGTCTTTTCATTGGCTGCAGTAACCTTGAGTCCGCCATCATCCTTGATCGAAACTTCAGCGAATACATACGCATTGGTAATGGATGCTGTGCCTAAGGTTAGTCCAGTAATTCCACCAACAAAGTCTCTACCACCAATCAATGCGCCTCCGACATAAACATTCGAAATTTCTCCGGCATTGATTCCTGCGATACCGCCGACATATAAATCACCATGGATCGATGCGACACCTAGGTTGTTCGCAGAATCACCTAATTCAGTTGCTCTGCCTTTATCAATATATTCCTTTGCAGAATTACTTCTTGCAAATGAAGAGTTTGTAATTAAGCCTTCGTTATAACCAGCAATACCGCCGAATGCGACGTTCTTGCCTTCATTGCCTGTTCCAGCTGCTGAATATGCGCTTTGTGCGAATACTCTGCCTGAGACAGATGCATATTGAATCGTACCAAAGTTAAACCCTGCAATACCTCCACCATAGGAGTAGGTATTGGATGAGTTTCCGCTATTGGCTTGGTTTCCAGCAGGAAGGGTTGCTGTGACATGCGCATGTTCGATCAATCCGAAGTTATAAGCTGCGACACCGCCGACACCACGACCCGCTTTAACAGATCCTGCACCGCCTACCGTG
>Ga0209000_1001364_pt1 | contig 15876 bp, 25 predicted proteins | sample RifGroD2_FD_183998 | JGI IMG/M metagenome (GOLD analysis project Ga0209000, IMG submission 183998) | Groundwater microbial communities from Rifle, Colorado, USA - Groundwater D2 (SPAdes) (version 2) | ecosystem: Environmental > Aquatic > Deep subsurface > Groundwater | place: Rifle, Colorado...
TAAAATCCTTAAATTCTTCAATCTCAAGTTCAGTAAAATAATTTTCTAAATTTAATTTAGAGTATTCATCTGGTGAACCAAATGTGTCTTTAGACATTTCATCATATGAATTCAATGCCTTTTTCATACTGTCAGTAAAAGAAAACAACAAGAATAATTCTTTTTGATTATTGATACTTAATGTTTCTAAAGGAAGTTTACCAGTTAAAAGGTTTTTTGCGTTACTGCCAGTTAATCCTTTCTTAATAAACTCCTCTTGTATAATACTATATATTTTAGAGTTATTACCATATTTTAATATTAATGGTTTTAACTCTTTTATTAACATAGCATTTTTAATGGGGATCATATTACATTCACCTCTCTTTTATTTTATATAATATATCACTTGATACTATTATATATGTATTTAAACACTATGTCAATAGAAAGTTATTAAAAATTCTTATTTTTTTATTTTATTATGATGCTAATTCAATACTAAATTTATGCCCCAAATTTCCTAATTTATTATGTAACTCAAGTATATCTAATGCATTTTTCACTCTTTCTTCATTAGTATACACAATACAACCGTCTTCTAAACTAGTATAAGATAGGTAATAATAATTTTTACCAATTTTTCTTATACTGTTCCTGTGTACATAATTACCTACTTCATCTTTAATTGTGTACATTATTATATTTCCCATTAATCTTCCTCCTCAGTTTTTAAATTTTTATTTATACTAACTAATTATTTACTAATTAATACTAATTAAATATAGAACATCTGTTCGTATTATTGTACTATATTAAGATAAAAAGAACAAGTGTTTTGTTAAAATTTTTTCATAAAATTTTCCGAAATATATTTAATATTTCAACCTGTTCTTAATTAATCTTAATATTTTTAATCTTTGTTCAATATTCACTTAATATTATTTATATAAGACACTATATACAAAGTTCTGAACATATTCAACACAAACCTATCGACATTGCATGACAAATTACGCAATTGTAATATATTTTATTTCAGTTTGTTTATAATTACTTCAGTTTATTTATTACTGGTAGTGTGATTAATCCTGCTAATAATATTCCAAAGGTTATTGAGTTGGTTATAATAATATTGTTTGTCAAACTTGTAGTTAGATATAAAACTGTTAAAACTAATAAAGCAATAATTTTAAATCGTATTTTTTTATTTTCATTCAATGGTCTATTAGGATGTTCTACTGGTGCATAAATTAATATCAAAATAAATACAAATATAAATATTGCTATGCTAATTGTTTGATTAAGGATAATATATTTTGCTAGTAATCCAAATACTATAAATGTTAATAATGAAAAATATAAACATTTTGTGTAATTATTGAGGTGCAGGCCTCCTGAAAATAATCTTAGTGGAACAAATGATAAAGTTGTTAGTAATAATTGTGGTAGAATGTTTAATAATAAACCTGAAATGATTAGTAGTATAAATTTATTTATGCCTCCTATTATTATTTGAAAACCGTAGTAATAGGTGTATCTGTTGTATATTTTTTTAGGTTTTTTCTCTTTCTTTTTGAATTGCAAATATTGTAAATACTTTTTAGATATGTATAATGATATTTTTCTTCCCAATGGAATTAAAGATATAATTTTATTAATAATTTGTAATATTTTTTGTAGTATGTTATGGAATATTTTATATAATGTATAATAATATTTATTTTTGTGTTGTTTTTTATTTGGATTATTTAAGTTTTGTGATTCTCTGGTTACTTCTTCTTTCATTTTATTGTGTAAATATCTTGCACTCCAATATGAGATAAGTTTGATATAACGGAATGTGAATATGTATCTTATATATTTTGAGTATTTCAATAAGTATTTCAACAACAACTTTTTTTACTCCTTTTATTATTTATATTATTATTTATATTATTTATATTACTATTCTTTTGTTTATGTAATTTTGAAGCATAAATTAAGGATAATACCTTTTTATGCTTCAAAATGCAATCTAATAATTGAGGTAATGTTCTAAGATATCTTTGCGTGTGAAAATTTTTAGTTTGTCTCATTTTATTTTTATGCATTAAGCAATATGGTCTATCTCTATTATCATAATATTTTATTTGCCATATATCCAAACCAGTATCTAGAATTGCAATATTTGTTACTTCAAAAAATTGGTATCTGATATTGTACTTCCTACATAAATATTCTAGTTGTTTTTCATTAATCATTTGATCAGTCTCCTTTTTTATTTTTTTATTTTGTTGGGTTGTTGGGATGTTTTTGGTTATTATTGTTGTTGTGTATTGTTATATAGACACTGCATTATAACCGTAATTATTGATTCTGTCGTATTCTTGTAGTAAAATTTTGTGATTCTTACGATATTTATCACAGTATTCTTTTAAATCGTCCATCTTTTGATTTAATATATCAATTAAATTATGTGATTTTTTGATTTTAATATTTTGCTCTAGGGAGCGAATGTGAGAAATTAATTTAAATATTTTTTCTTCGTCAAAATATAAAGGCTCAAAACCTAATTCAAATTCAAGAGCGTTCTGTATTAATTTTAATTTATGGTCTGGAAGTGTTGTAATTTTATGTGGAACAGAATTATAGAAGAAACGACGTTTTGATACAACTTTTATTTGTTCCACATAACAAAAACTGTCTCGTAAAAATCCTAATTCTTTTTCTAATAATACATGTATTTGGTTAGAGAATTTTGACTTAGAAGATATTGGGATCACTACAGTTGTAGATGAATATTGATTACCTTTATCATTTTGCATTACTAATGCCGGACGAACAGAACCTTGGATGCTATCTTCGGATGCGCCTAAATCTAAGGTATATACGCTTCCACGTTCAGGAATCCATTTTGCCCATGAACGATCTTCTTCAGGATCGGATTCGGAATAACCACAGATAGAATAAAGGTTTTGATAAGTAATCCTGCTTTCACTTGCCGAAGCTATTTTTCTTAATAATTGCCTATCAGGTAATTCCCTATAATCCATTTTTATTAAATCGACTAATGGTTTGGGATCAACTAATTTTAAGATATTACAGAATTGAGTAATATTTCGATGACCTACGGCAACACGTACATTATACGCTAATTCTTTTCTTGTTTTTTCTGAAATAATAGAAGTAGAAGTAGAAATAGACGCATTTCTCTTATTAAACAAAAATGACATTATTAATCACTCCTCAATTTAATATTTTTATACATGTATTACATTTATTATTTCACTATAACATCTTTCAGAATATAAGCAGTATTTATAGTAGAGAAAAACAATCATCCTCTACTATAAATACTCTATGTAGTTATAGTATTACTTAACTAACATAGATGGGGATTTGGGCTGATTAAAAGATAAAAAAGAAGCTACATTATTTGTTAAAATCCCTGCTACAAGAGCAACCAAACCAGCTAACAGTAAACATTTTTTCATAATATATTTCACCTCCTTTAATAATTTTTATATACATCAGTTCTCATCAAAATCATCGTATAATCTCTGATAAGACTGTTGCAATCTAAACATTTTAGCAAGTAAATGATTCATTGGTATTATATAAAGAAATACTAATATTGTTGGTATAATTGTCAATAATACACTTATTATAATTTGAGTTTGTAATGTATATTGACTAATAATTTCTAAACTTTCTATAATTTTTATAACATATGCTAAAACTAATAATATTAATCCTGAAAAAATAATTGTTGTTAAAGTCAATAATTTATCTTTTAAAATATTGGAAATGTATTTTTCCTTATTATTATATTTTTTATAAACAAAATAAATTATTATTATTTGAAATGTTTTTGCTGGTAAACACATTATAAATTTTAAAATAAATTTTGTATTTAATAAATCCATAGATTGATTTGAAAAATGAAGCATTGTCGGAAGATAAATCATTTCTGAAATTGATATTATAATCATACTAATTATAATGCTTATTATTATTTCATACCATTTTGTTTCTTTTTGAGCATAACCTGTTTTCTTTAATATATAATTAATTGAAGCATATAATACAATAATTGAAATAAAAAATTTTAAAAGAAAATTTGGTATTATGTATAAAAATATATTAATTGAAATTGATGTTACAAAAACTGGCAAAAATATCCATTTTATATTTTCTTTCCACATATATCTATCAAGTAAATCAAATCTCTTAAGAAAAATAAGTATTAATAAAACCCATATAAACTCTTCAAATAAGCTAATACTTAAAAAATTTAATAATGCATTCATAATATTTTGTCCCACTTGACCAACTCCTTTAGCAACTTTTCTATTTATATATTATCATAGAGTTAATCAAGTGTCAACAATTATTTTATTATTTTGTTAGAATTTTATTAGATTTTTCTATAGCATAAAATAATATTATAAATGCAAAAATACGAATCAATATATCACCCGGTGAAAGTACGGAATAAAAAATATCAATCCAATCGCTTAAGGGAATTAACTTTGTATAAGCATTACCTAATATATGTATCCCATCTTGTATAAATTCTGGTTTGGCGTATCCAGTCCAATATGTATTACTTGGGAATACTGGCATACCGTTGTTAGCACTTATAACAATTTTATTCAATGTAGAACCTAACCATAAACAAAATCCAGCTTTAAACATAGGTGAAGTTAATACTTGCATTGCTTCATCATTTATGTATTTTTCATTATCATTTTTATAAAGATTATATGTATAGACTAACGGAATATAACTCAAAAGCGTTATAGTTTTTATTATATGTTGATATGGCAAAAACCAATGCCACTGATTCCAAACACAAATTTCTATAAATATGTAAAGTAAAGCACATAATAAAGGTGGCATTATTGCAAATATATATGGATATTTAAATATGTATTTTAACTTATAACCTTTTTTAAATTTAGCATATAAAAATGCTCCTATAATAAATTCAATCATACAACATTACTCATTTCTTGTTGTTGATTAATTGATTGATTACATATATAATCTTTATGATACATCCATTTATAACCACCTGCTGATTTCTTTTTGCCTTTGCATACACGACTTATACTTGAACTATTTATATTTAATTTTTTACCAGCTTCAGCTATAGAATTATATATTTCTATTAATTTATTATTTATGCCCAAACATACTACTTTAATACATCTATTAGGATAAGAATATTTCTTTTTATAATTTTTTGGTTTTTTCAACACTCCTCTATTTATATGTGATTGTATATTACAATATTGTGTACCAACCATATCTGCTACTTCTTGATATGTATGACCTTTATTTAATAATTCTTGAGCATCTATTAAATTCCAATTCCTAATAGTTTCTTTTGATATATCCACATAATCAGGTATTTCTTTGATTTCAGAAAAAAATATTTGTATAGCTTCTAAAGGAGTATAATCTCTACTATCTAATGCCATATAGTTATAATTATTATCTATTGCATATTGTTTTTTAAGTATATCAATTTTTTGTTGTTTAGGAGTATCATGATATTCTGATTGACATTCAATTAATAAGTTGTCTAATTGTGATACAAAAATATCATATCTACTAATTCTATTTTTTTTAGTTCTAAAACCAATATCATGTTCCCATTCTGTGTCAAGATATTTATATTTTAATACTTGTTTAAGAGTAGATGCCATAATTGATTCTTTTTGTTCATTCATACAATCAGGGCAACGAAAATCACATACATTTGAACTATTAATACTCCTAGGATAATCTTTATGTTTGCCTTCTGGACATTTCCAATAAACTTTTTCTTTGCTACTATTTGGTTTATATTCATAAGGTGGCTTCTTATTTTTATCAGACCATAAATGCAATAATCCTTTATCTTCTAATATTTTACCTAATGAATCTAGAGGATGGACTTTATGATTGGCACAATAACTACATCTACTACCAATTACAAAACTACTACAAGCAATATTATAACTTTTATGATAATCTTTTTCTTGACATTTAATCCATACTTTTTTATCATTTCCTTTACTTATTTCCCAAGGGCTAACTGTATTTTTCCCATAATCCCAATACTTTTCTAAAAAATTTTCTCCTATATTATCAATTCCAAACTGAGCTATACTATTACATGCTTTGCAATACATACTGCCTTCTTGTCCATTAGTAAAAGCACGTACAATTTTTAATTCACTTTTATGTATATCTATAGGACATTTGAAATAATATTGTTTATGTGTACTAAAACCAATCTTATCTGGTTTTTTATCATTCAATTCATAATCCCAACGATCTAATACATCTTGTCGATTATTTTCAATACACCAATCTTTAAATGTGTTACATAATCCACAATTCTTTGATTTACTAGATAAAATAGTATATGGAATAGTGTTCCATTCTTTTCCACAAGTACATATATGAATTATTTTTGTTTTATTACCTATATATTCAACACCATTCTTCAATCTAATATTCGTACTATTTTTTTTATTTACTTCCTCTAATTCTAATTTGTATTGTTCTGTTGTCTTTTTATTATGTGCCACTCTTTTCTTTTTACACAAATAATATTCTCCTTTATATTTATAATTTATTTTATAAAACAATCAACAACCAACAATAATATAATTCTTTTAACTTTTATACAATCAATAGCATCACATCCTTTCATAATATATATAAGTATAAGATATTATTTATATTTTAATCTATTCATACTAATCCAAATTGTATTTTAATAGCGGAATCGATCAAGTCCATTTTATTTTTACTTAATTTTGTGATTCTAATAATACTACTACCATTCAATAATGTCCTCTTTTTGCTCACACATCTCGTTTGTTCTATTGAAATTATAGAATTATCTAACTTTAATCCATCTTCAATACCCAATTTCACATGAACAGGCAAATTTGTTTTCTTTTGACTAGTAATTGGTGCAACTTGTAAAATTTCTGAATATTTATTATTTATATCATTTGATAGAATCACCGCAGGACGTTTATTTTTATACTCTGATCCAATTACCTCATCACCAAAATTTACCAAATAAATTTCACCTCTTTTAAATTCCCACGATCTCCAATCAACTTCCTTCTGCTTATAACATTGAGCATTAGCAGTTTGAGTTTTAATTATCATTAAAATCACTCCTCATAATATAATATAATTTAATTTTGTTTATTATATTATATTATTATTCTGCCCAATGTGTAATTATGTATACCTTATTATGGTATATTTATTTTACTATTTTGTTAATCTTTATTTTTATTTTTATTAACCTATAACATATAATCTAAAATCTAACCTCTCTCCCTTCCACCTCTGGATTCCAGTCTTCAGGTTTTAAATACTCTATAAAACCATTAAATCCGCATTTATCACAGAAAAAATCAACTTGCCAACTCTCATACCTAATTAATATATGTTCTTGATCTTCATTATTATCCATTTCACCACAAATAGGACAACATTTAATTCTTGGAATAATTTGTTTATTATTTGAAATAGAATATAAGTATCTTTCTGATTCATTTTTATCTAATTCACTTAATTTTATAGTCAATTTCTCCATTAATTTATTTGCTTCTCGATTCGCTTTCTCTACAATTTTAGAACTATTTGTTTCAGAATGACTATCTACTATTAAATTCCATAATTTTCTTAAATCAGAATTATATTCTTGCCATCTCATATTAATTCTCCTTTTATCCTATAAATTTTACTACTCAATCTCTTCAACATCAACATCACACATTTCATCTTCACTCACAATAATAATATTAATACCTTTCTCAATACTATATTCATCTGCAAAATGAGGTGATTTACCGTTAACTAAAGGTATTCCGTATCCATCCATAAATATATTATCCGATCTTGCTTTTAATTGTGAAATATGTTCTGCATGTTCTTTTAATTCTTTAAACCTAATCTGACTTTCATAAAATTCATCTAACCATTCTTGATTAATTATTTCATCGTCAAACTCAATTATGTATTCGTCTGTTCTTTCTACTGTACATTTAAATCTTTTCTTCATGTTTAGTTAATCTCCTTTTTATTTTTATATAGTAATTATTTCAAAATGGTCGTCTGATTGATAAATTTCTCTATTGCAAGAAGGACATTCCATACTAAAAAATCCTTCTTGATATTCTATTGTATCATCTTCGTCTAATTCTATTGCTCCTTGTCCTTCACATTCTCTTTCTTGATTTAAATCTAAACTTAGTCCACAATAATATTTAATTTTCATTATTATTCTCCTTTAAGAAAAATTATTTGGATATTTCAATCCTAATTTAATATCTTTATTATTATCTTCATTAATTCTATCAACCAACTTTTCTAAATCTACTCTTACATCTATAACTAAACTCCAGTTTTGGTCTTCTTCTGCACAATTAAGTTTAAAAATTAGATATTTAATATCTTTAACTATATTATTATTCATAAAATTTACTCCTCTCTATAATATTAACTATACCTTTAACTGTCTTAATTGGTTCTAACGATTTAATAATTCTTTTTACTTTAAATGTTTCACATTCTTCCCTATAATACTTTAATTCCTTTAACCATTCTGCCAATTGTCTATGTTTCTTTGCACAATCACAATCTGGAACAGTATCTTTATAAGAATCTGCTATTTGTTCATGGTGTTTAATTTCTTCTTCTAATGTCATCATATTATATATTTATCCTTTCATTAATTTCTTCTAATATTTCTTCAACTTTTTCAGAAATATTTTCTAAATATACTGAACAAATAGACTTTTCTTTTGCATAATCTCCAATTAACTCTAATCCTTTACGTAATATTAAATTTTGTTCTCTTAATTCTTCAATTTCATTTTTAATATTCATAAAAACTCCTCCTTTTTATTTCATAACTAATTGAACTTTTTATCATGATTTTATGTCTATATGTAGTATACAATATATCAATATACACTACATATAGTATATGTAATTATATTTCTTCGTACCTACTTAATCTAGCTTCCAATTCCTTAATTTTATTTTTCAATTCTTTATTTTCTTCTCTGCTCTTTACCCAATTATCTAAATATTCTTGTCTTTCCCTAGTAATTTTCTTTAACTCTATAGCAATATTATAAAAATAACTACTTCCATCTTTACCATTAACCTTTTCATTATTCACACTACAAGTTAAATCAATTAAATTAATATTTAATACTTTATCACTATTACTTTCATCAATAATATAAAATCCATCTTCATGCGGATTAAATGAGTATCTAATTTTCTTTTCAGGGAATATAATTTCTATAATTCTTTCAATGGATCTTCCTACACTCCACCATCTTTTCATCTCAGATATTTCTAAATCTTTAACATAACTTTCTTTCAATTCATCAATTAGACTAATTAACACTTCTTTAAATTCAATAATACTTTTATCTGTGGATGAAAATATACTATTATCTAATGCAGGTGCTTCAATTAATTTTTTAAGTGTTTTTGTTAAAAATCCACTACTTACTAAATTTGTTGTAATTTCAAGTAAATCTTCTTCTGATAATCTTTTCCATAAATAATCTATTGGAATAGAAAAACATACATTCCTTGAATTATTTACATCTTCCAATTTAATATTTACATCGTTATCGTATGACATTATTATTTCTCTCCTTTAAATATTTCATTGCATCTTCTCTCGATTTTCTATCCAATTATTCATTACATTCATCACCACATATAAGTGGATGAATAGGCATACCATAACATCCACAATCTTTTCCGTCACAACAATACTCTTGTTCGCATGGTACTTCTCCACCACAAATTAAACATTCCTATTCCATAATACTCACCTCATTTATTTACAAATATTTAATCAATCACAATAAAAATTATTATCAATATATTTAATTATCCATTCTATTGCATCATCCACTTCTTTTTTAGATATACTATAATCTTCACTAATTTCAGATATTGTCATTCCACTCTGTAGATTTTTTAATATATCTATAACAGTGATTCTTCTTGCTAATATTCTAGGAATACCACTACAAGTATCTTTAGTTATAATTATTGGCATAATAAATCCTCTTTTAAAATATCATCATAAAATTATCTGTTTCATAAAAAGTAATTTTATCTATTAATTTTCTGTTGAATATATGTAATAAGGACTTTTATCATGTTTATATATTATTTCGCTAATAAAATCATTAATTGAAGCAATATATCTACATTTTTTTGATACAATGTAATCTCTTTTATATACTGGTTTTTGAAATATTGATTTCATAATTAAATTATCCTCCTTAACTTTATTTATTCCAATCTGGATTTCTTGGAACACCAATAATAACAGGACTACCAATTTGAATTTTACAAAAAGTATTAATTACAAAAGCAAATTTTTCTGTCCATATATATTTTGGTTTACCTTCATCATCTAATTCCATTGATATAAATTTATCATCACACATTTCCTCAAATACTTCCTGAGTATATAATGTTTCTTCATTCCATGTTAAATCTTTTATTGTAAAATCTACCCATTTATTAGTTAACATTTTTATTATCTCCTCCTTAAACTTTATCGTAAATATATCCTTTATCTTCCTTATTATTTAAAAACCTAATCCAACAATTCTTAGGATTATCTTCACTTTGAAACCATTCAGGAGTATAATGTAACCATTGCAAAACAAATGTTCTAAGTGTAGTACCATGAGTAAAAATAAATAATGTATCTATTCCATGCCTTTCATAATCTCTTAAAATAGTACCAAAAAATTGATGTACTCTTATTGCAACATCAAATACACTTTCTCCCATCGGAAACCTTGCCCAAAACTTACCATTATGATCGTAACATTTTTGATAATGTTTAAATTCATTAGGGTATTTTCTACTCCATTCTTCATAAGGAAGTGAATCAAATAAACCATATTGTTGTTCAACTAAATTAATATGTTCTCTAATATCTTTTATTTTTAAATATTGATTAAATATTTGCCCTGTTTTTCTCGTTCTATCATATGGACTAACCCATATTCTTGATTTATCATAATTAATATTATTTTCTTTCATATAATCAATAAGAAATTTTGCAGAATTATCTGCTTGTTGTTTACCTTTTTCAGTTAAATACACTTTATGATCGGGTAAATCTAAAGTAAAATTTTCTCCTGTATTACAAATTGACTCACCATGTCTTATCAAAAATATTTTCATATTATCTATCCTCCTTAATCATGATCAAAAATTTGTTCTATTCAAACATTAATTATTTTGCTTTATTGATTATTATATTATTATTTTATCAATAAAGCAAGAATTATTTTTACTATTTACTTCTTAAAATCTTAAAATATTCATCAACTAACCTTTTAACTTCTTTCATATCAGCTTTACCTTTCAATTCCTTAGATAAAACCTTCATTACCTCACCAATACTATTTCCAACATTTCCTACATTATCAACAACATTACTAATAATATTTTTCACTTCATCAATACTTAACTTCTCAGGCAAGTATGATTCAAGCAATTCAATAGCATCTTTTAATTCAATAATTTTTACTTCATCTTTTACAAAAGATAATTCTTCCTTATACTTTTTAAGTGTCTTTTCAGTTACAGTAATAATAACATTCTGTTCAAGTTTATCTTCTAATACTCTCAATTCTTTTGCCTTTGTAATAATATCTGATTTAAGAATGCGTAATACAGATAATTTATTTGTGTCTTTTGCTTTCATTGCTAGTTTAATTTGTTCATTAATTTTATTGTACATTTATATTTTCTCCTTTTTATGTATTATATTTTTTATTACTTTATAGGGAGTAAAATAAACATACTCTACTCCCTACTTACCATTTAAAACTATCTGCCAATCATCTTATTCAATTCATCAATAGACATATTTTCATATTCTACATCTTGTTTTCTTGCAATGATTTCCATAATCTTTTGTTCATGCTGTTTAAATTCTTTCTCTTTAAGTTTCATTTCTCTTTCATTTACTTTTTCATCAAAAATATGTTTAACAATTTGAATTTTAACATCTAACTCCTGATCTTCTTGAGATTTAATTTCTAGTAAACTTTCTTCTTGTGTTTGCTTTTGTTGTTTCTTTAAAGTTTGATAAACAACATTTAAATCATTCAATGATAAGTCAAACAAATCCTCAGTATTAATAATACCCTTATACAGAAATCTAAACTTGCTTTTAACTGCTACTTCAAACATATTTACATTGTTGGTTGTCATAATAATCATTTCTCCTTTTTTAATTTATATTTTTTATTTTATTTAAAATTTAATTTTTGTTTTATTATCCTTTTATTTTAAATGTCCAACCTTTATGTTGATTTCTTGTTTTATGTATACATTCATTTATAAGACAATTACTTAAATTATGTTCCTTTGAAAATTCTAATTGATTTGTAAATTCATACTCTATCCCATCAGGTGATATACCTATATAAGTAAATCCAGTTAAATTTTTTCTACTTGTTGATTCAGATACATTTTTATGATGTGTAATAAACATACAAGTTTCTAGCGAATATATTTTAGGTGATATATTCATCTGACTACATAAGATATCTTTATCTAATTCATAACCAACATTATTTTTCCATTCATTATATCCTTTTAAATATTTTATATCTTCACAAAAATTTTGAAAACAATGCCAACGCTCACATACTGTAATACCTATATATGCAGGAAATTTTTTAGGAGCATTTGGAGCATAACATCTTCTAATCATTTCTGACCATACTACATATTCTTTTGTAATTTTGCCATTATTTATTGTACTCCATTTACCTTTACCAACATAACCTACATTATAAACATAGCGGTGATTTGGATTTCTCACATATCCTGTTCTGATATGACCATACTGCGATTCCATAATAGTTCCATCTTTAAATTCACATAGATAATAACAATAGTTTTTATTATTATCTCTTTTATTTATATTATATCTGTTTGTCTTACCTATTATTATAAATTTACCACATGTTTTTGAATTCCATTCAGAACCATTATAATATACTTTTGAAGTATTCTCAATTAATTCATATTCTCCCAAATTATAATTTCACCTCCTTTCTTTATAATATTTATATTTATATATTAAAACTTAATTTTTAACATTCTCTCTGTCTGAGATTTAACTTTCACTAACAATTCATTTCTTTTAGTAGAACTAAATCCTAAACCAGAAAGTTGTAATTCATTATCTTTAACTGCCATTTTTGAACCAAGTGCCTCAAATACTTTCCTATGTTTCATTAAACCTTCTTTTAAAAATTCATTGAATAAACCATTGGGTTTTTCGTTATTAATACAATCCTTTAATATAAACATATAATGCTTGTGACCAATATTATTATCTTGCCAATAATTAGGTGAATAACAAACAACACTCACAGGAACAAATTGATTAGTTTTTAATCCCCATATTTCTTTACTAGATATATTAGAAGGTAATTTTTCTTTAATACTAAATCCATTAATTCTACTAAACGTGACTTCTGTAACAGTAACCTTTTCACCTTGTTTCAATTCTTTGTTGTAATCAAAACTAAATACCTGTCCATCAAACTCTACTTCTGCCTTAAATCCTTCTCTCCCACCTCTATGAGAATAATTATGAACAAAAAATTTATAAATACCTTCTTTCATTTTTGAAATATTTTCCCATGTGATATTCTCGACAGCCACTTGATCTCTATTTGGATGAATAATATCTACATCAAGCATACCACCTGTAGGAGATAGCATTCTTTTATTCCCATAATAAATTTCATGTCCTCCTGGTTCAATACAATGAGCATCTAAATCATTTCCATCATATTTACCATCATTCCATTGGATAGAAAATCTCAATACACCTTCTACATTTCCACCAGCAGATTTAACTCTTTCTTTCATTGAACTATCTGTAATATTACCACTATATGCCCAACCAAAATTATTATCCCATTTAAACATTGTCTTACTATCTTTGTTTTCTGGAGCAATAAGAGATACCATATTATTAGTATGTTTATTTTCTAACAACACTTCTATTTCTCTTACTGTAGGTAATACATCTTGTATAAATTTATCAATTGTAATTTCTATAACTTTAGAATATTTCTTAGGATTAAGAGGAATACCTTTTGACATTTCAGCAAGTATATTTAATCCATCAGATAATTTTTTAGCAGAATCTCTATTTACAAATAAAATATCTCCTACTTTTATATCACCTAATTCTGCAAATCTTCTTGCTAATGAATCTTCATAACCTTCTGCCACTATAATTTCCCAAAAATCTTCTAACATTTTTTGACTATAAATTGGTTTACTGCGTTTATAGTTTTCGCCAGCTACAATCTTTTCATACTTTGTTACTGCTTTTTCTAAATCCATTCCTTCACTAATATCAAGCAATAATGTTCCCATACTATGGTTTTTGATCCGTCCGACAACTTCACCAACATTAACAGATTTTTCCCATGTATAATTTTCTCTTTCCTCTATTGGTAGTTTATCATATTCTACTTTATATCTCATAAATTCTGTTAATGCTGATTTCCATTCTGTACCTCTGTGTAAACTATTAGATGCAATCAATTCCAATACAGTTAACACACTATCTTCCTTGATTTTATCTAATGATCCTTTGAATACATCTCTTGTACTTCTAAATCCACCTCTAATTTCACCTTCCGACTTATTTGTTTTATCCACAAATTTATCAGGCAATTCTAAGTAAAAATGTTGCCACTCTGCAATTTCTCCATTTTTCAATTGTTCATAATTCTTATCCGTACCAATTTTCTTAAACTTTGTAACAAATACATCCGAAACAACATGAGATTTAACAAATGTATCTAATGCATTTACTACTGGTTGGAATGTCGTACTATTTGCATCAAAATCCCAAATGGTTTTAACTTGATTGTCTTTGATAACTACTACATTTCCGATGTTACGAATAAATTGTCTACAACACGAACAATCATATTCTCTACGTTCCCTGAATATTGGATTATCTTCTGGTAAAAAACTGTCAAGGTAAAGTGTCCACAGATCATCTAAATTTAATTCCACTTCAAACAAATGACTTGCATCTTTAGTTAACTCCTTAAAATTCTTCTGAAATAATACCTTAAATTTTTTGAATTCTGACATATTTTAATCTCCTTTGTTTTTATATTTTTATTTTTAATTTACAAATTCAATATATAACTTTTCTTAACTACAATTATATTATCATTCTGTAACCATAATGTCAATAGTTATTTTTACATTTTGTCAATTTATTTATTGAATTTTAATTTTTTATTCTCCTCCCTATCCCTTAAAATGAACATACAAATTATCTATATTAACTTTATCATCTACTGTCCACCATTCCACACTATCATCACCATCATGACCATTTTCTATTTTCTCGTCTTCGTTCTCTGGTCTTACAAAACAATTGAAATTAATATCTGTACTTATAGAATCATCACAATTTACTATTTCTTCTACTGCATCAAGAATATTTCTTAACTCAATAAATCCTTCATCATCATTTCCTTCCTCATAAAACATATCTTCAAACATTGATTTATTTAGAGTAGAATCACAATCTTCTTTTATCATATTGCTTACAGTGCGAAGATCATATTCTTTATGTAGTATATCTCCTAGTATATTTAGTGCATCTTTTCTATCTAATTTAGAGAGTATATTTGTTATTTGATTATATTTAGTGTTCATGTTTTATCTCCTTCTATATTATTATTTTTTAAAATACCCTTTATTCAATTCTAACCAATTTTTATATACTTGACATTTCAATCCACATTCACCATTACACACCTGATTAGATTGCGT
>Ga0209000_1001365_pt1 | contig 15853 bp, 21 predicted proteins | sample RifGroD2_FD_183998 | JGI IMG/M metagenome (GOLD analysis project Ga0209000, IMG submission 183998) | Groundwater microbial communities from Rifle, Colorado, USA - Groundwater D2 (SPAdes) (version 2) | ecosystem: Environmental > Aquatic > Deep subsurface > Groundwater | place: Rifle, Colorado...
TGTTCTTCCCAACGTCTTTCTATGTTATTACTTTCACCAATATAGATTAGATTGTTTGTCTCGTTTATGATTCCATATATTCCTATTGTCATTTAATCTTACTCCTCTATCAGTTATTATTTTATTATAGAAAATGTAATATAATTATCAATATATTTCCTCCTTCTGAATTTATTTCATAGTTACCCCTACCTATATTATACCACTTGATATTATATGTGTCAAGCATTTTTATTTATATATTTATAGAATAGTTAATACTAATCTATACCTTTCTTATTTCTATATAATTTTTTAACTAAGAATTCACTAATTGGAATTGTTGCAAGCATAATTATTGCAAAGGTTATTACTAAAATATAAGCTGTAGCGTGAGTTATTTCATGATTCATTTAAGTGGTTACTCCTTTCTGGATAAATAATTTTGTACAGATTTGTACCTGTGATAATTGTATCATATAAAGAATAATAATGCAAGAATTTTATTTTAGTATTTTAATGAATAAATTTTTACCAAAAGAATTATTTATTAAATTCTTGAAAGCATTCTTAGAGTAGTGATCTAGGGATTATTAGATTTGTGTGGTCTGTAAATTTTAGGAATGAATTATTTTTATTGATATGATATGGATTGTTAAAAATATTTTCATCAAATTTTAAAGAGTCGTATATGAGAGATAATTGTATCGACCTCTATTTGTTAAAGTACGCCCCTCTATAGTAGAAGGGATAATAAGAGTGTGATATAATTGGTTAGGATTAAGGGTTTGGAGGTTATTATTGGATTAGATTAGTTAAGAATTTGTGATTAATTTTTGGTATATGATTATGAATTTTTATTAGATGTTTTTATTCGATAGAATTCATGATAATTTATAAAATAGATTATTTTTAGTTATGAAATTGAGTTAGAATTAAGTAGTTAGTTATGCTAGATAAATGCTGTTAGAGTAGGATTTGTAGGTTATTTGTGTTGGATAGATTTTATGATATTTGTTTAGATTATATGAGAATTTTATATTATTTTATGAGATTAATTTGTAAAATTATTTGACTTTTTAGAAGTTTTGTAAATTGGTAAATGGATTTATTTGGTTGGAAATTGTTGTGTTGATTATGTTTACAAATATAAAAATAAATACTTGACATACTATTTCTAAAATGTTATACTTATCTAGGGATGAATATCCCCTAGAAATATGAGAGGACTGATGCCTATTGAGTGTATTAAAGTAATAAATAAAATATTACACAATTAAATATATAAAAGAAAGAGAAAAGAGTAAATTGATAGATACACAAGAGAAAGAGATTAAACAAGAAGAGATATTAATAGGAGAAGTTAAAGTGCCAGTTATTAGAGAGGATGGAGAATTGTATTATCCGATAAGTTTTGTTATGAGTAAGGTTCTACTTAAAAAGACTAGTCAGAATAATTTACAACAAGAGTATTCAATGTATATGAATAGATATAGAATAAACTATGGGTCAAGTGCTTTAGGTGGTACACAAGAAGTAAATTGTGTTTCAGAGGAAGGATTAAAATTAATATTAGGTAATAGTAAACTTGGTAGATTAGATGTAGATCAAAGAAAGGCAATGAATGTTTTATTAGAGCATTTAGGTATGGAAACAATTTGCGAAGATAAAAGATTTGTTAAAAGTGTTCCTATAGAAACAATAAATAAATATAATGAGTATATTAAAGATTGCATTACATATGTTTTGAGTGTAGAACCTGATACAGTATGGCAAAAGTGTACTAAATGTAATAATTATTATCCATATCATATTAATTTCTTTAGAGAAAATCCACATCCAGGTAAAGATTATAAATTATATACTTTTTGTAGAAATTGTACTTGTAATGAAAAAAGAGGGGATGATTTAATAAAACATAATCAAGATGAATTAAGAATTGTATACAATAAATATGGTGAAGATGTTTATAAATTACATAGAGATCATAAGGTGTTAGATGTATATGAGCATTGGGTTTCTAATTACACTATAGCAATGCCAAAAGTTATAAATAATGAAGAAGATAAAATATTAATAGTTAAGCATTGTTATGACAAAGGTATGTTTAAAGATTATCCTGATGTTACGGCAAAAGTAGTACATGAAGTTTGTAAATTTAGAGTTGATGGAAATGGTTTAATACAAAGAATAACCAAAGAACTGTTTGGAGTTGATATTAGGCATGGCAAAGAATATATAGATGATATTAAAGATGCTAGATATATGTTTAATAATTACATAAATAAAAATAATATAGTAATTGATGATATATATGCGTATAAGTATGATAAATTGCTAAAAAAAGCAAATTTAAGTGGATTTTTAAGAAGAAATGGCAATAATATGTTAGGATATATAATGGAATTGTATGATAATAAATATCCTGCTTATAAATTTAATACTTCTGGAGGAGATAAATATTGGGGAATTAAAGAGAATAGAATTAGAGCTTTAAAATATTTTATAGAAGAAGATATGAAAATAGAATTAGATAAAGTTCCTTTATATATTACATTAACAGCATTAAGAAATAAGGGAACGACTACAATGTATAGTGTTTGCAAAAAATATTATAAGAGTTTATTTGAATGGATTAATGAAATATATCCAGATAGATTTGATCCAAAGGATTTTGACATTCATTATGTTAGAAATGATTTTGATTCTATTGAGGAGGCAGAAGTACATGATATTTTGAGCAAAGAGTTTAAACATAAGGTTATTTATAATCCAAATAATACTGATAGAACAATCAAAATTGAAGGTAAAGTTCCAGATTGGTTTGTGTTTGGGATGGATAAGTGCTATATAGTAGAGTATTTTGGTTTAAATCTTGATAGAAATACTTCACATAATAGTAGGATAGAAGATTATAAGGAAAGAACTGAAGGGAAGATTGAGATTTATGAGCAATTAGATGGATATGGTAAGGTCTTTATATTTCCTGATGATTTAAAAGATAACTTTAGCGGATTAATGGAAAAGATAAAGTTAATTCATTGATTGGATTGTGCTAAATTTAATTAGGAATAAGAATAGGAGTGATTTATAAATTATAAAATAAATTTATATAGTTTTATATATATTAGAATTTGCATCGTTTGATTAGAGTTTGGTATTCGTACTAGGCTCTAATTTTTTGTTTGTGTTTAATTATTATTATGGAATTGTAGAGTATTATTAATGAGTTATTATTTGGAAATTAATTATGCATAAAGAATATTAATCTTATTTCGATGTTGTTTAATATTATTTTTATTATTTTATATAAAATTGATTTTAAGACGTTTGATTTAACTATTTGATATATTGTTAAGGATGTTGATTTAAGTTTAATAGAAGGTGTTTGTGGTTGATTTGGTTTGGCAATATAGTTATAGATTGGCGTTAAAATAGAGTATGAATAGAGTATGAATTGTGAAAAATTAATAATGGAGTATAGTTACTTAGACCTATATTTATTGTTGCTATAATATAGATTATATCGAAGAAATAGCGAGTGAGATGTTTGGTTGTTTTCGTATTTGATTTTAGATATTGATGTGAGAATTGAAATGGTAGTCTACTCGCAGTCGTAAATTAAAATTACTGTCGATGAACAAGTACTCTGTCGAATACTGTCGAATAAAAGGAGATAATGTTTGTAAAGGCAGCCGGAGGGTATGGTTATAGTTGGCATGGTTTTTGAAAGTGAATATAGAAGCAGGTTTTTGGTATAGTCTTTGCTTATGACAAACTGAGACTGAGCAGTCCGGCTGAACATCAAAACCCTACAACCCGCATTATACAAGGGTTTTTACAATTATCTGAATATGACACAATGGGAATGTGTTACATTGGAGGATTATTGGGCCTTACATTATGTCTCGGAATGATTTTGGAGAGGTTAGAGGGCAAATATGAGGAAGAAAATTAAATGGAATTAGAAGATGGATAATGTCCTGGCTTTTATGATCGGCTGCACTCGGTAATGATAATGTCGAATTGATTTTGGTCGGGTGAAAGGGAAATGATTACAGAGAGAATGAAGCAATTTATTGGGCCTTATTGCTATTGTGCGTTATAACGCTCAAATTGTCGGGATCTATAACATAGGCGCAATCTTTGAAGTATTATAATACACAACCTCAACAAACACCAACTGTACTAGTACAATAAAACAACTATAGTACACAATCATAAATATACAATCTATACTAATACACATACAAATTAGTACAGAAAATAATAAATCTAATCTGTTGTACTACAACTCATACTATACTAATACAGTTTTACAATAATTTTATCTATACTAATACAGATCAATTCCATCAACACTACTATAATACAATACACAATAATTTACTCTGTACTAACACAGTTCACATTATACTAATACAGAGACAATATAATACAACTGTACTAATACACTACAGGTAAGGTAAAATTACCATCCAAACCCTAAACACATTAAAATTACTCCAAACAATTCCAATGCCAAAAACCCTAAAATCACGATACACCCGATACCGTGTAGAAAAATTTTAGTCTAAAGCACAAAATAAAATTATACATACTCACATATACCTCTAATCCTCAAACCGCTTAAAAGCCCCTTTCTGTCGCTCTCACACAATATTTTATTTCTTTCTTCTATACCTCTTATCAACTCATTTTTTACGTTGGTATAAGATTTGATTACAATAATTATAACTAATTTTGTCCTGCTATAATCTATCATAGGTAAATCATGATACCATCATCAATATAAACAATGATAAAATCCATAGAATATATAAATAAAATAAAGGAATATCCTGCATCAATAGCGAATATAATACTCATAAGTAAATTAAATAAAACTTAAGGAGTTGCTTATAAGATGCTAAAACAATCTTATCAATTAGAAGACAATGATTACTCCATTAATGCAATGTATGTCGAGCAGGAAGATGGTAAAATGAAAATGGAAAGACTTTGGTATTTACCAATTTGTGAATATCTTGAAAAATCATCTAAGGGATCAATACTTATTAATCCTTATGATAAACTAAAGGAAATGGAAGATAGAGTAAAAGAACTAAAAGCACAGAGCAAACAAGTCATAGTTAAATTAGTTTATTTGAATGAAAATGGAAAATGTGATTACAAGAAAAGTTATCCAAATTATAAAAGCTGTATAAGAAACTAAAGGACTCACAAATAGAGTCCTTTTTACTTATCTCTGCTAACATTACACCTCTAACACATCCAAACGTCTTAAAACACCATTCTAGGCCCTATAAACCCAATACAATAACCTTATTAACCTACACATTCTGTATGCATAAATTCAACCCTATATAATAGGAAACAATAATTCAAAAAAATATAAAATAAACCTTTAAATACCTCTAAAACCCACTAGACATAACCCTCTATAAATGTTAAAATAAATACATCAGATAAAACAAAAGGAGTTGCTTACTAATGACAAATGAAACATCAATTCAAAAATTACTCCGTAGAGGTTATATATCTTGCTTCACACCTGCAAAAATTGAAGTATGCGCTTACCTGAACGAAAACAACATTGACTACGCTTATACAGAAATGCATAAAAATTGCTGGGAAATCGAACTCAAAAGCAGAAAGAGAGGTTATTTAGGATGAGAACAAGAAAAGCAATGGTGCGATACATACTAAATCAAACATATATTACCATTGAAGAATTAGACGTTATGACTGATGAAGAGATAACCCAGATTTACAAAGAAGAAAGGGAAGCAAATCAAGAAGATATAAACTTTACTAAAGGATTATAAATCAAACTGAGAACCCTAACACGGTTCTCTTTTCTATTCCCCTATAAATCCCTTCACCTAATCACATTAACCCTCTTACAATCAATCCTAGCACATATCAGATCAATATAAACATCATTCTACATTCCGCTACAATCTCAAATCCTAAAATCCTAATAATTATCAACTCTAATATTCCCGATCACACAAAAACAAATCATAAAATAATAGTTGACATAAAAATAATTATCATGCTATAATGAAGAGTCCTAATAAATACAAAAATAAATTGAAAGGAGAAAACTATGCCAATAATTATCTGTCTTTATTTGTCCGGCTATGTGTAATACTCTATCTGTTGTCTATTATATCTATTATCATTCAGTCACTAAACCACTGTAATAAATTCAAAAATAAAATATGAAAGAGGTTTAAATAAAATGAAATCAAAAACAACAAATACAAATACAAAGCAAAATTTACTGATATCTTAAAAGAAGCCTATGAAACAGGCAGCACTTTACAAATTCCATACATAATAAAAAATGGAAAATTTAAAGATGAGGAATTCTTTCATTTACTTCGATTCTTAGATGATAAAACTATTACAAATGCAGAAAATAGACATGAAAAAGCATTAGAAGAAAAGTCTAAAATCATCGGAAAACTTAAAGATGATAAAGAAGGTAAAAGAACTAAAAGAAGGGCTGAAGAAAATTATTTAGGTGATAATATTGAATTAGGAAATAGTTTGATATTTATAAATGCCACAAATATTAAAGATTCAGTCAAGAAAACTAAATTAGATGCTATTGTTGATATAAACATGGATGAATTATTAGACAAATTATTAGATGAATTAGAGTAATAAATAAAATCGCTCATAATTGACATGCCCTTTATACTATTATTATTATGGGTACTTCAATTATGGTCGATTTTTCTAAAATCAATAAAAACAATAGCTGACAGCGTCTTTTCAATTTTGAGACAAGCTCAAAATAGGACTTATTAACTTTTCTTTTCTTTCTCTAATCCTCTTTTATACAGTGATCTGAGACCGTATGTCAGTATTTCGCAAGCGTGCTCAATACTGAATTTATACTTCTAATAATTTTTTATCTTTTTATATCAATAAATTATAAAATAAATATTTACATCCTATTTACTATCCTATATAATTCTAATCAATCCAATAAACCAAAGAATACATAAAAAGAAAGTAGGCTACAAAATGAAAAAACTAATATCTATCCTAACCCTTTCCCTTACTCTCCTTACATCCTCTATCCTAACAACCTCAGCTTCACCCACAATCCAACCAAACTCCGACCACTCTTACACAATGATTGCACTAGCCACACAATCCACCTACAATCCATCAGATTCAGTCTACCACACAACTATCCAAAATGAAAATGGCGATACCTTTATAGTCCTTACTGCATCAAATGTAAAAGATAAATGGTTTTCTTGCTCAGAGGACTAAAATATAAAATAAAATTCTCAAAGAGAACTTGCAATATAGTTCTCTTTTTGCTATACTCTTATTAATCCAAATTACATAAATAAAATTTAAAGGAGCAAATCAAATGAAAGCATACTCAACTAAGCGTTCTAGCACTGGCGGCAGAGAATACTTATCCATCACAATTCTTCCTGACCTGTCAAAAGATGGCTACTCTCGCGAACAAATCTCCATAGGAGCAGAAACAAAAAGCACAGACACTACATGGGGTTATAGCACTAAAATTAATACTTATGGCAACGAATGTTATAGTTTAGTTATCTGTAAAGCAATTGTCCAAATCCTTGAAAAATCAGGAAAACACTCCTTAGAGCATCTTAATCCAATGGATCTTGTAGAAACCTTAGACCAACTTAAATATAAAAAAGTATGCTACCATGAAGGCATGGGCCATTATTTTACTCAGAAAGATTGGCCTGAAGGATTAATATATAGATTAGATATAGGCGATAAATTCGAAAAAACATTTGCAGGTAAAACTGAGCAAGAAGCATTAAAACAAGCAAGAAAATATGTATTAAGTCAATTAGAATATTCTTCAGCTAAGAAATGGCTTGACTGGATAGCAGAACCTAAAGTTGAATTTTACAAATGTGGTCAGAATTATTATGAATCTAGTGTTCTGCCTGGAAATACCATGAATTTAGATAGAGAATTAATAAATGTATAAGATTATATTAAGAAGCCTAACAAGCTTCTTTTCTTATCCCGATATAATCCCTTCAGACCTTCCACGATGCCCTATATTCCCTTAGATAATAAAACTAATACAAATACACCACTGAAGCAACAATAAGACCACAAACAATGTTAAAATAATTATTTATATTTTGCTATTGTAATTTATATCAAAATAGACTAATATATAAATATCAAATTAATTTAATAAAAGGAGTGCTAAACATGGTACAAATTGATCCTGAACTATTCATTCAACTTTACTCTAAATGCCCTGAATTGTTTGATGCAATTGAAAAGGAAATTACTGTAATAGATACAGAGCAAACACCTTTCGGATACATAGAAACAAAAAGAAAGGAAATTAGAAACTACATACCTGCCGATGATGTTCTTGTCACTGTAGGAATTGCAAAACGCAAACAAGGAGCAGAAAAAGCAGAATGGTTAATGAATCACATTGTAAAAGGATATAAAAAGCATGGAAGACTTTAGAGAATTAGAAATAATTCTCTTTTCTTCTCTAAATTAATAAAATTATAAAGGAGTGGGATCAATTATGGCAAGTGAACAAACTTTAAAATCAATTCAATCTTTTCACAAAGACGGATACCTTGCAGCAGACTTCAAACTATTCGGAATACCACAAACCAAAGAAGAGGCAGAAGTCTGGATGGCGAACTATCAAAAAATAAGAAATTAAATATTTGAGTATAATCAGTCTGAGGAATCTAAAATATAGATTCCTTTTTTTGTTGTCCTGAATGTTAAAATAATATTAGACATTGAGCCGGATAAATGGTATTATTAATTATCGGATCTAAAGGAGGTTTACAACATGTCAGATTCTAAATTAGTTGGTTATGAATGGAAGACTGAAAAAGGAGAAAAATTCTCTGCATATGATGGAGGTTTAATCCCTGCTAAAATATCAGATTGGAGTCAAGCGGAAAAATCCCAATTGTCCGGCAGAACTATTGTACATATTTACTGGATTTTAAAAGATGGCGAAATACTTCCATTTGGTAAAAATTCAGCCATGAAAGAGCTAAACATAAAAGCAGGTACTATAAAAAAGATGGCTGAAGAATATATGTCAAAAGCTAGAAAACAAGCTGAAGACTACAAATGGTTACTAAGAGTAATTGAAAAGGATGTTAAATATTCTAGCATCGAAACCGCAAACAATGCTTATATAAACCTGAATTATTCACCTATGCATACACCGAGACCTAGAATAAGTTATCTAGAAAATACAGTATGCTTTTATAGGAATGGCGAATACAGAACAGCCAGAAACAATGAGGAAAATGTTAAGGCATATACTGAATTAGGATTTATAAATGTATTAGAGAACTAAATAATAGTTCTCTTTTCTTTATGCCTAATATTATACTAGTTATCAATTCTAAAGACTTAAATGGTCTATTCTGTGCTTCTGATTACATTCTGAAATACTTTCAAACTCTTGTTTTATGTGGTGTGTATAAAGTGTAAAATAATTTTATTAAAATAGTTGTAATTCTCTGTAAAAGGTATATAATTATAAATATAAAGAGGGTCGAATTTGAAAGGGGATACATATTATGAAAGATTATTATCAATACAGAATTACGGTCAATGGCACTCAGGGAGCAATTACAGAAAATCATCCTAGTGAACAATGGACTAAAATTGCAGAGAATCAAGAGAATAGAGGTTATGAAGCAACATTCGAAAAGAGACTTGTCACGGATGAATCTATATTACCATTGCTTTTAGATACAAAAGGGTATCTAAATTTAAAAGGTAAAGTAATTTGTCCGTGGGAATTGGTGGCAGAATTTTATTAAATAATCAAAAAGAACCTCGTTGGGGTTCTTTTTCACATACTTTAGGTATAATTATTTTATTTTTGACATATTTATAATTGTTATGTTATAATTCAGATTAAAAAAGGAGGTAAATATATTGTTAAATTATGAAATTGAAGAAAGTTTTAAGCTATTTAATACAACTCCGTACAATAGTTTTGAGGATCTTTTAAAAAGTAATTTATATTTAGTAACTGCAAAATATATTGGCACTAATCCTAAAATAGAAAATATAGAGTATAAATTTAATTTAAATCATAAGTATTTTATAACTCTTATAAGAAATACCGGATTAAATATTCAAATTACTAAAAGGGCAATTAAATTCTTAATTAGAGATATTGGCAAAAAAGAGATTTTATTTGAATTCTAAAGACTCATTTTGAGTCTTTTTTCTTTTCAGGTACTAATACTAATTGACCACAAACAAACTTAAACCGCTTAAAACACTATTTCTGCTCCTCTACAACTAGCCTATAGTCTCATTCTATATTCTGAATTATCTCTTCAAATGCCCATTTTATGGGGCAAAAAAGTAAGAAATAATTATATTATAGTTGACTAGATAATATAAATCATGATATTATTAACTATCAAATATCTAAGGAGTTGATATCATGACCGAACGCGAATATTTTGATACAACAGTTAAAAAGGTATTGACTCAAATTGATTGCACAATGGATATTAGCATCACAATGTTAGATCATGATACATTAGACGGAAAACATAAAAGAGCATCAGGAATATGCTATAAATATGAAAATGGTGAATATGCAATTACTATTGATGAATTTTTTGTTACTGAATGTTATGAATATTTTGTAATGAATAAAAGATTTAGTACATGGGAATTAGTTGGGGAAACATTAGAGCAGGTTATCTGTCATGAGTTAGCCCATATTCACATATGGAGGCATGGAAAGAAACATACTGAATTTATGTATAAACTATTAAGTCATGTTACACTTCCAGAAAGATGGTATCAATTTAGAGACGATCAAATAATAAGACAAATACAAGAAGGGTAAAACCTTCTTTTTCTTTGTTTATCCAACTACCTTTAAATCCTATATTTCCTTGGGTATCAGATAGCCCTTAGAAGTCACAAATGGCACTCTAATGGTTTTATACTGTTTATCTCTATACATACACCACTATCAAAAACATAGCCCTTTAAAACTCATACAAGTATAAAAATAATTTTCTTAAACATGACTATTTTTATCAATTCTGTGATATAATATAAATATCAGATACATATTAAAGGAGGTTTTTTGAATGAAAGTTTACAAATGCTTCACTTCAGATTTTCAAGACCTTGAGAAGAAAATTAAGCGCATTACTAAAAAATTGGATAAAAATAGTCTCAAATGGTCTTTCGAAATCCTTGGAGAATCAGTCGAAGAGGTAAGAGTTATTGACTATGTGAACCGCGATAATATACCATCTTGGCAATTCAGCCCTAAAGATTGCGGAACGGTTGTTGTAGATGTTACTTCCTACACTTTCGAAATGGAATCACTAAAATTAGGCGAATATGAAGTTCTGGCAGTAATTGAACATAATGCGGTTGAAGGCTCAAACGAAAATATCATACACGTTATCAAGGAAAATGCTTCAGTTCCTCTAGAATATCGCACAGTCAAATCACATTGTCATCACTGCAATTCAGACCGTAAAAGAAACAAAACAGTCCTTCTGATCAATGTAGAAAATGAAATAATCCAAGTTGGCAGTACTTGCATAAAAGAGTATACAGGGATTGACGGACTAAGTATTATAGGCAATTATCAAGATATACACAATATTTGTATCGAAGAACCTGCAATGGATTATGATAACTTCAGTAAACAATCCAAGTATTTAAAAACAATTGATTATCTTACAAATTGTCTAAACTTGATTAACTCGGAAGGTTACAAAAAGGAAGAAACTAAAAACGGAGCTTGGGATCTAACCAAAAAATCTGGCAAAAATGAAAAATATGAAGCACTGGCCCAGGAAGTTATAAATTACTTCCAAAACAGAGAATTCAAAGAGTATGAAACATTCCAAAACAATATTAAATTATACCTCAGTAACGAGTACACTAAAAAGAATGGAATTGTGGCCTATGCTTATGAATCATACAAAAAAGAAATTGAGAAGGACTTGAAGAAAGCAAAGGAAAATGAAGGTAAAAAAGATTCTAATTTTGTAGGAAGCATCAAAGAAAAAATTCAAACTGAATTAACCTATATGAATTCATATAGTTTTGATACGGAATGGGGAACATCATACATTCATAAATTCTTAGATCAAAATGGAAATATTTTTGTGTGGAAATCCTCAAATTCAGTAAGGGCGGATCAAGGCGAAGTTGTAAAAATCAAAGGTACAATAAAAGATCATGCCGAATATGCTGGAGCAAAACAAACAATACTCACAAGATGCAAAATTGCTTGAAGGGATCTTAAAGACTAGGCCACAAACTTAGTCTTTTCTTTTCTCTAAATATAAATTATATAAAATTCCCTCTTCCGGTTCTCATTATCCCAAACATCACGCACAGATTGCCATATATAAACCCTCATAACCTATATCCCTATACAATTACACTCTAACACGTTTTGAATTGCTTAGAATCAAAATACAGATATAAGGCCAATAAATAGTAAAATAATTTTTCTTTATAACTTCTATTTTCCTTTATTTTGTGATACAATAAATCATAATCAAATTTCGGGAAAATTGAAAGGAGAAAACTACATATGAAAAACTTAAAATCTGGAATGATTGTCAAGCACAACAATCAATTAGGGAAATTGGCTAGGGGTGCTGAAAAGAAATTATACTTTGTCCCTGCTAAATATTATATACAATCATGGAACGATCTAGATGTTGTCACTGAAGACAATGTTCAGGATACAAACCACGATGAAAAAGTAGAATTTCTCAAAAATGACTTTACATGGGGTGAAGTAGTCAAGACCCACACTGTCGGAGAATATGTTGTCTTTGAATATATAGACGGTTATGACCTAGAGCATGAAAAAGTAAAAAACATCAGATTCCATGCTCTAATCAATTATCAAACTGTTAGTATCTCATATCATTCCCTTGATTCCTGCTTAATTGGTACAATTGCATATAAATTTGATGGAGCTAACAGTCAAGCAGCAGGTTATTTTGAGAAAATGATTGGCATGAAAGGAGTCAAATAAATTATGACAATTAAAGAGCAATTAGCAATCGGGGAATATTTTGTTGATTATGATGAGGAATCAGGATCTTACTGTATCTTCCATACTGACTACAAAACAGGGTTCGCCTTTGCATCATATGCCAGTGAGCAAGAAGCAGAAAAGAATGCAAAAGAAAGAAATGGTTATAAGGACACAAACTAAGAGCTAACAAATAGCTCTTTTTCTTTTTCCTTCAGCACCCTTTAAAAATCCATTTTTATCGGTTATTTGAGTTTTAAAAAGTGGGTTGTATCAATGGTTCTAGGGTTTTCTATTTTGAAATTTTTCTTGAATTGTAAAATAATTTTCCATAAATATGTTGACAAATTATATAAAATCATAGTAAAATGGATTGAACGCTAATTTTAATTAATATTGAATAAAAAAATAAAATATTGACAATATCGCCAATTTGTTTATAATTATAATTAGATATTGAAGGAGGTTATACTTTATGAAAAATCAAAAGTTTATCAACATTACCTTATTATCTGCCGATGAACCAAAACTACTAAGGGTTCCTGATGTTTACAGAGTTTTGGAGAGTGCAAAAGACCTAGGATGTCTTTCTAAATATGCAACATGGTTATCTAAACAAGGAGTATCGGAGAGAGTTAAAAATGAAATACAAGAAGTTCTGGCAGAACTTGAGGAGGTTGTTTAAATGTATATAGATAAAAAATCTATTCCCGAAATTATCAGAAACGAAATAGATATGAAGAAGTTAACCGAGTTATTAACTAGTGCAATGACTGAATATGATAGTCAATAACCTATGATAACCTATATATAATTAATCTAGAGAATACATACGGATGGCACAAAACAAGAGGAATGAAATGGAAATGCGTAGGAGCGAAACGAATATATAAAATTGAAGAAAACAGAATATTTTCATACAGTGTATAAGAGCCTGAAAAGGTTCTTTTTCTTTGTCTTGCTATAGTTTTACCTTAAATCAACTCCAACGCCTTAGAAGTGCCATTATGGGCCTTGCAATCAAATATAATTACTATTTGACGTTTGTATATTCGTTATGGTATTATGTAAATAATAAAATAAATTCTAAGGAGGGCCGAACTCATGAAAAAATTCGATTTCGTAAAAATTAAAAACATTGGCGTTGGTAAAATTGAAAACATTTGGGACAATAAAAACGTTGAAGTTATTATCTGTGATACTAAATATTATCGGGATCTTACAGAAGATAGTCCAAACATAGGAAATGTCGAACCAGCCACGGAAAAGGAATACATAGAATTTATCAAATTTATGGTTAAAGAGTTAACCGCTAAATCCAAAAATAAAAGGTCAGAAGCAGCGCAATACAATAAAGAAGTTGAAGGAGATGCCACCAGGAGAAAAGGCAAAGTCTCAGTAATAAATGGAAACTATGCTTTTGGACTTTGTGAAAATTCAATATCTAGCTATCATAGAGGATTACTGTCCGATGCTAAAAAAGCAAAGGAACTAAAAGAAAAACTTAAAAAAGAAATTGCATGGTATAAACACAGAGATAAATTAATTAAAGAGGCTGAAAAAGAAAGAAAGAATAGAGAAAAGAACGCAGGGTAAACCTCTAAAGACTAGAAATAAAATTCTAGTCTTTTTCTATGTTCATTCAGCCCGTTCAACTCATTTTCCATTTTTAATCCTTCACAAACCAAAAACACACGCATAGAAACAGCCCTTCTTGCCTTTAGATTGTGTTGCCCTATATAATCTTACATAGAGTCAATTTAAACGTCTCAGAATCAAAATGAGGTTATTCCGGCTATAGATCCCATGTAAATCTAAAAATAATTATTTAAAATATAGCAGATTGAAGCAATAAGGCGATACAGAGAGCTAATAATATATATAACCACATAAACACGCCATATAAGCTAAATATAGTTAAATTTGAGGGTTGCGCGAAATACATAAATCATTTAAAATAAAGACAGTTAAACAATACATAAATAAAACTTGTTAGGAAGTAGTTAGCAAGTTAACTCCATAAAGTTTACAGGTTTTCCGATTTGACCTATAAAAATCGAGGTGACTGGAAACAGCCTAAAAGCTCTTTGAAAATTGAATTTAAATATCATCGTTACGACTAAAAGATACTAGGACTGAAAACGTGCCAAGTACCTTGGTAGATCAAATTAGCAGGAACGCCAAGAACACTAGAAAAAGTGTGAGCGATTAGAAAACGCTAATTGATTAAGCCAAGGGAAGCAGGTAAGAAGGTACTAGATAACGACATAGAATAGGTAACAAATTTATCCCTTACAAAAGCTCATCTTGTCTTAATTTCTGCTCTCTTAATAAAAAATAAAATTAAGAAAGTGGGAAATAAAAATGTCACAAACTCAAAAAGATTCTTTTCTAAAACTTGCAAAGGGATCATGGCAACGTTCAATACTTAGAGATTTACTTTCCAATTCTACTATAACAAATCCCTTAAAATCCCTAAAAGGCAAAGCTCGATACTATTCTTCCAAATATCAAGCATCATTTTTCGCTTTATTGCTCAGAATTGAAAAAGCAGGATATTCCATAACAATCAAGTCTGGCCCAATGGGAGGTCAATGGGGATCTACATATACATTGTCAGTTTAAAGGTAAAAATAATTTATTCGCTATTTTAAAGAGAGTGGAAATTAAGACAGGAAACGAGTATAATTGTAAGGGATAAAGACTTTTTAGTCTAGCTTAGAGCATAGCAACAAACTTAATTAAAATTTAAGGAGTTGTTTTAAATGGGAAAATTATATAGAGTAATTGCTTATTATGTTA
>Ga0209000_1001374_pt1 | contig 15765 bp, 34 predicted proteins | sample RifGroD2_FD_183998 | JGI IMG/M metagenome (GOLD analysis project Ga0209000, IMG submission 183998) | Groundwater microbial communities from Rifle, Colorado, USA - Groundwater D2 (SPAdes) (version 2) | ecosystem: Environmental > Aquatic > Deep subsurface > Groundwater | place: Rifle, Colorado...
AACCACGACAATTTAAGGATGAAGATGGTTATTATTTGGTTAGTAAACAGCGTTCCACGAGAGAATTAATTATGGTATAATGTAAATATCTGTATAACAGTCAAGCTCTTGTCATTGCCAATATTTTCAAATAAATTAATTGGAGGTTTTAAAATGAATGAAGAAATTGATATCCAAATTAGTTTTACTCCTCATCCTTGGGATAACCAAAAGGAACCTTATTTCTGGATTATTTTAAAAGGCAATGATACTAAACATAATGCAGGATGTGGATGGGCAGAAAGTCCTCAGAAAGCATGGGAGAAAGCTAACGAATATTATAAGAAGCATGTTAAGTAATCCGAGGAAACTATTATTTTAAATGATGGAAAGGAAGTTTTTAACATGAGCAATAAAGATTGGATTAAAGATTTAAAAGTTGGAGACAAAGTTATTATCGCTACTAATAATTATAGTAACCAGATAACTTCAGTTGTAAAAATTACTCCCAAGGGATTTATTAATACTCAGAATGGTAAACAATTTTATCCGAACGGTAGTCAAGTAGGAGGAGATTCTAGGGATTTTTATTTATTGCAATTGACAGATGAATTATTAATCGAATTTAAGAAAAATGGATTGGTAAGAAAATGTAAAGAAATTGATTTTTCTAAATTAGAAATTGAACAACTTGAACAGATATTGTTAATTGTTAATAAGCTGGGTTAAAATCCTGCTAGATGATATAATAACAGAAAGGAGTTATATCCAATGTTACAATCTAAAAATTTTAATCAATTAAAAAAGGAATTAAAACCCTTAGAAGGAAAAGCTATATTTAAATTAACCAGAACCAACAGCATGAGGGACGGAGAATTTCTAAGAGTATTACATCAAATAAAAACTAATGACTTAGTATTTTGGGACGGAACACAATTAACACATCTTAATATTAGTTCAGCTAAAGAAGTTGAATTTATTGAGAATGGATTTAGAATTAGAAATGTAACACTTGAATTAATAGAAATTAAAGAAGCGTGTTAGGAGGATAATAACAATGAAAGACGGACTAGATTATTTCTTTAGAATGATTGAGGACAAATTAACACCAGAGGAGCAGGCAGAACAAAAGCGACTCGATACTAAAAGGGATAAAAAACCAAAATCGAATAATCCCTATTGTGCCTTTGGTGGGGATCTAGAAGGGAAAGAAATACTTTCATTAGATACCCATTAATGAGTAAACGCTATAACAGGGAGGGGATATAATACATGAAAATTAAAAAAGATGTGCCACTAAGTACGCTATTAGATTTTGGTTTTATTGAAGATCCTGTTAACTGTGATCATCCAGAAGACACATACTATCATTTAAATAATTACTACATTCAAATACATGATCATTTTAGGATAACAGTTAATATATTTAGCAAACAAATTGAAATATTATATTTATCAAATAGTGACGGATTAAGTAATACTTCTAATTTAGATATTCTTTATGAATTATTTGTGAATAACTTGATAGAAATTTAATTCACCCTATAAAAAGCAAGTTTTAATCTACCAAAATTAGAAAGGATTGATTTATATGACACATGAACAAACGATGGAAGAAGTTTTGAATTTAATTCATGAATTAGGGATTACTGAAAACAGAAAAAAATATAACAGCAACCCTGCCGACTATTTTTTGGTTAAAGATGTTTATCAAGTAAGAAACGCTTATTATCAAGATTTAGAAAACAATATTAAAATTGAAGGAAAAGACGTTCCCATATTTTTGGAGAGACATGGTATCAAGTTGGAATAACATTGGTCTGAGCCAGTATAACACGCCTTAAGCTCAGATCGTTAGCAGAGTTGATAAGATTCTGCTAGGTGGCATTATTATAACAGGGAGGTTGATTATTTATGACTAATGAAAGACTGATGAAAAATATGGAATGCCTTGTGTAAAAGAAAGTATTATGGATGATTTAAAGTTAACGGAAGATGAGTATAATGAACTGTTTTCAAATGAAAAGTAAAGTTCGATGTATGAGGTGAAAAAGATGAATGTTCTGAGAAATGATTTTGTGTTAAAATATAGTGAACTTTCTAACGAAGAAGTTATATTAGTAAATGAAATTTTTAAGAGAGTATTTAAGTTTAATTAATATGTGCTAACGATTTAAAACCATATTCGCTATAACAGAAGCACATATAACAGTCATGATTATGGCGTTGTGGGTTTATATGGTAATATTAAACGAAGGAGGAAGCATTATGAGACTGAGAACCGTATTAATTAAGAATGATAGATTAATTAGTTTGAATCATTTCCCTAATATTAACCTAAACAAAGAGGATATTAAGGGGATGAAAATTATTGAAGCAAATATACATCCAGACGGAGGAATTGAAGTTGAATTAGATAAACGAGACGTAGTTATAGAAGAAAAACTATTAGATGAATTTAAATCACTTTGTAAATCATTCTATGTTATTAATAAGGGTGAATTTCAATGTCCTTATTATTACAGATTACAAGGAGCTAGGTGTATGTTAGATGCGTTAGGTATTAAGTACAACCATATTGAAAATCTATATAAAAATATGTTGGAGTATGTTAATTCTGTAGTAAACGGTTAAAATGTTATTTTCATCGGAACATTAAATTCCATGAAATCCCAATAACAGCAACGTTTATAACAGACGAGCAAATTTCCTTGAAGAAAAATTATTTTTTATTTATTTTGTAAATGGTATTGATTTACTTCGTTGGTAGTGATATACTATATCTACGGAAAGGAGGAGAAATAAACATATGACCATAGAAGAACAAAAGAATCTATATCATCTTATGAACGAATATAATAAAATAGATTCTGTAATTATCAAGAGTAACTTGATAAAATACATAGATAGGTCAGAGTATAAAAGAAATAGTCAAGAATTAGCTGATAAGCTAGGGTTAAACTTAAATACAATATACCTATACCGCCAGCCACTAAAAAGAAGTAATATAAATTTTGAAACAGCATTGAAATTATCCAGCATCTTAGAAATCAGTATTTTAGATTTAATGAAATAAAAAATGAAAGCAGGAATTAATAAATATATGGCAAAAGCAAATAAAAAATTTAATAGGGTTGATGGAGTTATTAGTGTTCCTAAAAACAAAGTGACAATAAATAAGGAAGTTTTTGACACAATGCTAAAACAAACGGAAAATGATATGAAGGTTGGTATAGATACTACTAATTTTGAATATGTTTATTCATTAGTCCAAAATATTAGATACAATCGTTCAATTCTTTTGAATTCTCCAACTATGAGACAAATTTATGATTTTTTAGGTATTCTTTATAAAAATAGTGGTGATGTTAAATATCATTATTTTCAACAAGATATTTTTCAGGATTATATTGACTTGAAGAAAATGGAAGTAGATTATCCTGAAAGAAAAATTAAAGAATATATTGTAAATAATTTTAGTAAAATATTCTTTAATTATAAATTTATAAAAGAAGAATATCATATCAATAATGAAAATTTTATAGATATTTTAGCAGAGAATAAACTAACTAAAAACAAAGTAATCATTGAAATAAAGAAATCAAATAATAATCCCAACCCTCAGCTACTAAGATATGGTAAACATTTTAACAACCCTGAACTAATTGCAATATCAGAGGAACCAGTAAAAACTCAACTAGATAATATACAATATTATTTAGTTGAGTATGTTATAAAAAGAGATTTGCAGAGTTAAATCATTAGAGGGTACAATTGAGTCAATGAAGAAAGCAATCATGGCATAAGATAAAATATAGAACAGGACTCTACATCCTGAATATATTTTCAATATTATGTAAATGGTATTGCAATACAAGTAAATCCGGTATATAATAAATCAATAAATAAAATTAAACAAAGGAGTTTTAAGCAAATGAAAAAGTATAAACACTGGTTACGTTACGACACAATCAGAACTGAAAAAGTTAAGAAAACTTTATCTCAAGGAACTGGTTTTGATATTATTAGATTTTATCCTCATCCAAGTAAATTCGGAACCATGGTAATTGAGATTGAATCGAAAGACAATTATAAAGATATAGATTTAGATTTCAATAGTGGAGGATCTTACTTGTATACATATAAACAAAAACCTAATGGCCTAGGAAAAGGATTGTCGATTGAACAATTTGAATCTGTTTATGGAGCAATACCAAAAGTTGATACATTTTATCAAGCATACCTTAACAACAGTGTGTTGCTAGAAGATATAGATGATTATATTGAAAGGTGGCATGAAGGAAGTAGCAAATTGGAAATTTACGAATACTTGGGATTAGATCAAAATCAATACGGAAGTTGGGTTGAAACAGGCGTAATAAATTAAAATTAATTTAAGGAGTGATACATATGAATGAAAATTATATCGTACTTGAAGGAGAAATTGAAAACTTAGATGAGGATTGCACATTTGCTAAAATTAGAAAAGGTGGGATATCATTAAAGCAATATGATTCCATAAGTAAGAAAACCAGTACTATTTTCTTGACGAATGAAGAAGTCGTGCTGCTTGCTAGTGAACTATCTACTAAAATGAAGCGTTGATTATCCCAAGAAAGGCAGAATTTAATGTATTATGAAAGGATTGATATTCAATGGAAGAATTAACAGACAAAGAAAAAGAGGTTATTTATAATCTCATCGGTGAAATGAACTATTATGAAATTATGAATATACTGTGTAGGACGTATGAATTAGAAGATTTAGAAGAACATAGAAATATTCTTCTTAAGTGTTTGAAAAAGCTTAAAAAGGAAGATGATTAAAAATGAAAATTTGGATACATGAATGTGGTGGAAATTTAAGTAATATGACAAGTCAAATTGATATCTCAGAACCTATTGATTTTGCGCTTATAGTAGGAAATAAGTCTTACAGGATGCAAACTGATAGAGATGGTAATTTGATGATTTCCTTAATTAATGGAGTTGACGCAAGATTTACAGCAGATAAAGGTTATCCCACTATTAATCTAATTCAAAAACATAATGTTCCAGATGATTGGTATAATCATTTAAAAAATAAGTGATACCCAATCAAAATATAAGTTGGGATGATGCACTAGAAAGAATCTATGTAAATATGCCAGAATTAATTATGGATATGGAATAAAATATTTAAATTTGAGAGGATGGATTAAAATGTTATCAAAAGAAACCTTTTGTAAATTAGCGAAAGACCAAAGAATTAGGTTATATGCTCCAATGAGTAAATTAAATAATGTTTTTGGAATATGTTACAGGTCATCAAGCGACAAAGAAAAAATTGTTGAGTGTACTGTTGAACCATATACTATTTTCAAAATTGAAGAAGGTTACAAGGTTACTTTGAAGGCAGTAAATGAAGAATATGGTTCAGATAATTATTATGTTAGTGATTTATTATCATTGATACGTGAAGGTAGAATAAAAGCAGTTATACATTAAAATATAACTTTTCTGGGAATTTAAAATAAAAATAAAGAGGAGTGTGTACATATGAAAAAGAATTTAATACCTGCTATCGGAAGTACAAATGGAATGGGTAGAACTTTAACAAATGAAGAAAAAGTATCAGTTGCTCAAAGAAATTGTTTCAAACTTCCTAAGAAACAAATTGTCAAAAGAATAGTATCATTTATCAAAAGTAATAATATATCTGAGCCTGACAAAAAGCTTTTCAATAAAATCCTTGGAGATACTAAAATATTGAGTAAACTTCAAATTTGCACAGATGGATCATATTTGAATGGTAGGATATTTTATAAAAATTTCTTTAATTGTTCGGAAAATGTTATGTTTGTAGATGGAAAATATTGGTCAGATCAATATGTAAAAAATAATTATGTAAATATCAGCACATTTGAAAAACTCAATTATATGAAGTATAATTTTGAGGTAATATATTTACATTTAGTTGGCAATAGCAAGGCGTTGGATGATATACTTTGGCAAGATGAAATGGATAGCATGATGCCAGAATGGGATGATTATGATGGATATGATAAAGAAAATTTATTAACTAATTTTAGTGCAGATCAACTTTCAATTTATGAAGAAGCAGTCAAATATTTTGGTGATACCAGTTTATACATTGATAATCAAGCTTATGATAGAATGGGTAATTTAATAGACAATTATTATGCGCTAAGAACAAATTCCAATAAAGATAGATCAGATTTTTGGAAATTGTTTAGAGGAATTAGAGATGGAATTTCAGCCTAAATAAGAAAGGAATGATTTAAGATGGCACATTGTTACACAAAACATGTTGAATGTCCTGACATTAGTTGTTATGAATGTAATATTAAAGCAAGAAATGGAGGAATTAAGATGGATACTGAATCAATTGAGAGATTTGAACAATGGTTGAATGAATCTAAAGAAATGATAAATGGAGCTATAAAAGATGGTGGGGATAAAGAATATATATCCATGTTAAAGGATAGACTTTACACATTTAATATGATTTCACAGCGTTTTAATGAATGCAAAACACATCAACCATTTGGAATCTAAGTCGATGAAAACAGTCGTTCATAGGGTTATGGAAAGGATGTGGTTAACTTGCTTGTAGATAATTTAATTATGTATAATAATAAATAATATGAAAGAAGGATAAACAGCATTAATATTACAACTACCTCTAAAAGAGTAGGAGAAACAAATACAACAACTTACGGATCACTAATGACAATTGTGGAGTATATAGATGCTAGAAATATAATTGTTAAGTTCGATGGATCTGGATTTTTAAAAAAGACTAATTCCTCTAGTTTTAAAAAGGGTTCTGTCAAAAGTCCATATTGCAAATCTGTTAGCCATATGGGATATATTGGGGAAGGGAAGTACGTACCAAAAGTTAATGGTAAAGCAACAAAGCAATATGTATCTTGGCAAAGTATGTTAGAAAGATGTTATTCTCCTACATTTCAAAAGAAAAGGCCAACCTATATAGGATGTACTGTATGTGAAGAGTGGTTAAATTTTCAGACGTTCGGAAAATGGTATGATGAAAATTATTACGAGGTTGAAAGTAATAGTCAGCGCGGTATGAATCTTGATAAAGATATATTAAACAAAAATAATAGAATATACTGTCCAGAATTCTGTCTTTTTGCTCCAGATAGAATTAATCTGTTGTTTATTAAAGTAGATAAGTCAAGAGGAGATTTGCCAGTAGGAGTTAAAAGAGAGGGTAAAAAGTATATAGCCTATTGTAGTAGAGGTCATGAAGGAGAACAAAGTGGAAAGTTTCCTACAATAGAAGAAGCTTTTAATGCTTATAAAAACTTTAAAGAAACATACATAAAACAAGTTGCAGATGAATATAAAAACATAATTCCAGAAAGATTATATGATGCACTATACAAATATGAAGTGTCTATAGACGATTGATATTATAATTTAAAAGAAGAAAGAGGATGATTAACAATGGAATTTAAAGATTTTGATTTCAACAAGGACAGAACATACCAAACTGGCAAATTAACACATGATTATTTCTACGGAGAAAATTCAATTAATGATAAGTTCAGAGACTTCCTAAATATCAAATATAGTGGCAAAGTTGAGTCCTATATCAAACCATTTGGTTTATTTAGTAAAGATGGTGACAATATATCTAGTTTTATGGTTCAATTATTAGATCACAATAACACATATCGAAAATATATAAACCAAGTTCATGTAAATTTTAGTAAATATGATGAGGATTCTTATGTCTTAGGGGTTAATCTAAATGGATCTTTGAGATATAAAATTAGTGGATATAGTGCAAAACTTTCTGAGCAATTGTTTTATGATACTATTGAGTTTTTAGATAGTATTTATCAGAAAAACGATTAGTAAAATTATTCATTTTTAAGACAGAGAATAAAAATAAAATTCTCTGTCGTTTTAACTATTTTATATTGTAATTACTAATTACTTATGGTACAATATAAATAGTTAAATAAATATATCTAGGGGGATACATAAATGAGTGAAAATGTATATCAAGAAAATGGTTATGACAACCGCAAGGACTATCTCAGGTGTATGTCAGAAGACTATGGAATACCCTTAAATGTTGTTTATTCTCTTTCTTCTATACTTGGCCCTAACGAGGATTTTGATGGATTGGTGAACGCTTTAGAAGATGCTGAAGGAGAATTTGAGGAATAGATAAACTCAAACATAAGGGAGTCTAATAAACTCCCTTATTACTAAAATAAAATTTAAGGAGTTGCTTAAATATGACAAACTATAATTTTAAACACCTATTTCCAGAAGCACCAATACATAATTCCGAATACGTCACAAACAAACATTTTCTAATCAAAAAATCTGTTCTCAAGAAATCTCAATTAGAATTTATAAGCATATTCCCTCTTGATGCTACTCTAATTCAATCTCTAGCCAAAACAATCGAAAATGAATCCAGAAAACCTATTATCACTGAATTTATTCCTCAATATATCCATAATGACAATGAATATAACACGCTCATAATGGAGATAGACAGGGGATATAAAAATTGTACTGACTGGTTAAATAAAATATATCCATCTATCAACGAATCCTATTATAATCTTATTCAATCTCTCAATTGCAAATTATGCATTGTCAACAATGATCAAGTAAAACCACTAGCAATCTATAACAACGACAATGAATTTGTTGGAATAGTATTACCTGTAAAAGTAAAAGATTGTGATATCCCAAATACTCAAAACTATAATGATTATCTTGCTAATCTAAAATTAGAGCATGATGCAAAAGAATTAGCAAAGCAAAATTCTAAGAAATGTCTTTACATCAAAGACAATAAAGCTGTAATCAGAAATAAAGAATTAATTTCTATTGCTGAGTTAATCAATGATGAGTCATATAAAAACCTTTACATTGAGAAAACTACTAAGCAAGATGCAGGAGTTTACATTGATCTTGGTATCATTCATGTTTATATCAGATCAATTACAGGCGATGCTACTCATGAAGATATTAAATATTATTTAAACAATGCTACAAATTATACCCTAGATATGGCTCTAGCAAACATTCATATCCGCAAGAACAATAATCAATTTATCAATGTAGCAGATATTAAACTCATAGAACTATCTGGAACCAGTGAACAAGAAGTGCAGGGATTAATTGATTATCGCCAAGAATGGTATGATAGAAAAGCAAAAGAAGATCAATTTAAGAAATCTAAACAAGAACAGGAGGATAAGGAGTACACAGATTCTAAAAACAAAATTGTTGATGAATTAATATCTCAAGCAGAACAAGCAATTATCAATAATCAGAAAGTTAACAACAAAGAAATTACTGTTTATAAATCAAGACATGAGAGTAATGATACTAGTTTGATTCTTCATATGATTAAATTGTATGAGATTAAAATTCCATTAAAAACTCAAGGATGGATTAATCAAGCGTTAGCAAGTATATTTTATGATGTAGAAGAGGGTAATGTTAGTTATACTTATTATAAATCTTCTGCTAATAGTAATGTGTTTAGGAAATATTTGAATGAGTTTGTAAATAAGGTTCAGGATAAGTATAATGTTATTAAAATTGAGAAAGAGGTGACTTTAAAATGAATGAAAAGAAAATTATAAGAATTGCTAAAGATTGCACTTCCACAACTTGCCCTAGCACAAGTTTTCCAAATTGCTCTGAAGGTTGCATTTCAGCAGTTTGGACAGTTGAATATGAAGAAGATTAATGTATCCTAAGAGGATTTAAGCCACTTCCAACAAGTCATAATCCTTCTATGGTGTCAGTTGTAATCAAATTAGAGTTGAGGGGTGAATCAATATGGATATAAAAACAATTGGTGAATTAACAAATGAAGAATTGTCAAAAATATGGGAAAGTTTTTCGAAGTTATCATGGAATTCAAAAACCATGTATAACGAAGAATTGTCAATAGATGATTATGGCATGTTAATTTATAATGAAATGTATGACAGGAGATTAAAAACACCTTGGGAATAATCCTTTGAATCTAGTGATTTAAGTGATAGAAATTTATAAATAAAAGGAGAGAATAAAATGTTAGAAATTCAAAGATTAGAAACTAGTATATCCTCTCAATTCGGAGATCGTGTACACTTAAATCTAAGTGACTATGCTGAAAAAGACAGTATCAAATGTAAAATAGCAAATATAGGGGAAGAAATTATTCCAGATATGTTCGCCTATGATGGAAGTCCTTATTTCCCTTATGAAACTTTTATGAAGTATTCTAATGGAAATCATTATGCTAGGGTCTATGTTGAGGTAGAATATAAAAAGAAAGAAATTGAATTAGATGAATCTATTTTCAATACTGCTCCAGGAATAAACTCTTATATTACAAATTTAGAAACTTTACATCGTATTATGGATATTAGATATGTGGCCACAAAGAAGAAAAATATCAAATTAAATGAATTTGTTTGGAGAGGAATTTTGAAATTTGATCAATTTGGTCAGACAATGTTTTTATCCAAGCAAGAATTTATTGAAGATACTCCTTCTGAAATTAAAAATGGAACTGTAAGTACAATTACCTTTAGTCGTTATTGTAAAATGTGGTCAGGAACATTTAAAAATATACCAGATCAAGATGATATTTGTCCTGAGTGTGGAAACAAATGGACTATAGATAACATTACAGATTATGTAACTATTGAACAAAGAGATTATAAACAAATACCATATCATAAAGATTGCTTAAAAATTCACAACAATGAGAAACAATTAAAAGAGTTTCAAGATATCTTTAAAGATGTATATAACTTAAATGAACTGAAATTTAATGCAATTCTAAATGAATATTGTTCGTGTGAAAAATGTGCTTCTTGGTTTATTGTATCAACTCCAGATGGTGATATTAAAATCGGATGGAGAAAAAGAGTTATCAATATTGAATGGTTAGAAAATTATAAAATATTTAAAGAAACTTTTGGTTCTGAAGAGACAACTACATTTATTGGAGATGTTCAAAGAGGTATTCACGCATGGAGTATAGAAAAAGCAAAAGAATACTTAAGTAAGGCAAAAAATTCTATAGTTTAATATCCAATTAATAATCATAGCCCTTGATCTTATAAATGTTAAAAGTCTAGTCATAAAGACCAGACTTTTAACCTAAAAGAGATTATCAAATGAGTAAGAGGGTCAAAATCTCTTACTACTATATTATACTCAAATTGGATTAATTTTATTCTAAGGGAGTAGAAAATCAATTGACGAATTGGAAGGAGGTTTAGGGTTATAATGAGCAAACTAAAAGAAATCAATCTAAAGTTAAAAGAAAATGAATATCGTGCATTGATAGCAATGATAGATAACGGCTATAACGCTTGTCAAAGTGGCTGTGCGTTTGGAGAAATGCAAAAGAAAAATGCTGATTGTGATAAGTGTCCCTATACGATTGCAAGGCATAGTTTAGAAGGAATGTTTGGTATTTAATTGAAGGAGGAAGTTATGAATATATTTATGGTAAAAGTAACAATGAAAAACTCTCCACTATCTGGTTATGAATGGTTAAATGGTAAGCCAAGTAATTTAGATTGCTACATAGAGGTAGAAGCCGAAACATTATGTCAAGCATTAAAGTTAGTAAAAGAAAAGTATAGTAATGAGAAAGATTATTGGATCAAGGGTAAAGAAAGCTATATGAAATTAACACACAGTTAGGAGAATATCACAATGACTAAGAAAAACAAAAGACAAACCAATTACATTGACAGTGGTAGGGTGCTAGTTCAATTCAATACTGGCACTCAACCACATAAAAGTCCTAAAGACTATTCGCGTAAGAAAAAGCATAAGAATAAAGAAGGAGAGTGATTAAAATGTTTATTTATCAAACTAAATGTGATACTTGTCAAATCCAAAATTGTGAAACATGCAAAGAAAATATTGATGGCACATTTTCAATGGAAGAAATTAATAAATTACTGGAGGAAACAAAATGACCATACTTCTCCCAATTTTCATCTTCTTATTTATTATAATCCTTATATTTTTATCACTATATCTCTATTTCATCTTTGTTGTAGAAAAGCAAATTGAAAAAGAAATCCAACTCAAACAAGAGCAACGTGAAAATACAGAAATAAATCTAAACAAAAAATTAATTAATCTATGTTCTTTATTCTCAATACCTCTTGAGTATAAAAATGGTTTAGGAACGGCAGCAGGACATATTTTATATCATCAAGATAGAAGTGGACGGATATTATTAGATAATTGTAAAATTGAAGTATTAGAAAAGTATCAAAATGAACCTTGGGTGTTAGCACATGAGATAGGCCATTACATAGCAATGAATAAACTCCAAGATGATACTGAGGAAATGGCAGATCAAATGGCTAATGAATTGTGTTGTACGTTATTATCAGAAAATGAGATTAAGGATTTAGAAATTGGTTTAAAGGTTTATTTTAAACAAGAAGTAAGGAGATGATTCATGATGTTGATTAGCAGATTTTCTTTAGATGGATTCAAACCACAAAATCAAACATTACATAAAAGCTATTCAACGGAAGAATTATTCCCTGATTGTGAATATGGAGTTTATGCTTTTTTCCAAGGTATAGAGAATAAAATGTTTCTAAATCATATTCCTAAAGATAAGCAAGATAAATTATCTTTATGGGTAGGTGAAATAGATGACGATGCTATAGTTTTTGTGTATGGTATACCTAAAAATAAAAAGTGGTATGATTTAAAGAAAACAACTTTTGAAGAAATAAAATCAAAACAAACTAAACCAGATGAATTATTTATACCTGTTGAATCTTGCTTGAAGATTAAAAATATAAGAAAGATTGATTATTTTGGATGGGTTAGCGAATACACCAGAACAATGTGTAAATATGAGTTAGAATAAAAAATTTAATCTATTTAAGGATGTGGTGATATACATGATTGTAAGATGTTAAGTTAATATAAATAAACAGTAATAAATAAAATAAAAAATAAAGGATGGTAATGTATTAATGAGCAATAATGAACTAACAATTTTTGAAGGACAAGAATTAGAAATTTTGACAAAAGAAGATGTGAATTTTGAGTTTAAAGGAACTGCCTTATTTAATGGTAATCAAATTTCTAATACTCTTGGATATTCTGAAAAGAGTAAACCAATAACCAAAAATGTTAGAGATGATCAGAAATATCTAGTAAAGAATTCAGATGTGCTAAATCAGCACTTCCGAAAACTTAATAATGCAGGAGAAACTTTTATTACAGAGCATGGTGTTATGAAGTTGATTATCAATAGTGATATGCCGGAGGCCAATGAGTTTGAGGATAGGATTTGGAATATCGTATCTCAGATTCAAAGAACAGGAAAATTCGACTCAACAGAAAATAATATCATGCTTATAGAAGATGAGATAGAGAGAAATCTTACACTAACAATATATAATCTTAAACAAACTTTAACTAACAATCCCAATGATATGCTCATGCAATTTGCTTATAATTCTAAAACAACCGACTTGACTACATATAGGCAATCAAAAATGTTAGCATTAATGCAAAGTCAAGTTGATGATATTAAAGCCGATACAGAACTAATTAAAGGACAGCAAATGTTTGTTTGTGATAGAACAAACTTCTCAGAAAAGATGAAGATCCTCACGAACAAATTTTTCGGACGCGACTCATCTAAAGCATACAACGCATTGTTTAGCAAAATGAAAACATTAGGTAGTTTTGATGTTTATCAAAGACGTAAAAATGAGTGGGATAAAATTAATGAAGAAAGAGTTGCTGAAGGTAAAGATCCTTATAAACCAAGCACATTAAAAGGTAAAGTTAATTATTTAGATGTTATTGATAAGAACGGGAAGTGGGAGCTTTGTTCTGAAGCATATAAAACAATTGAAACTGAAGAATATACCACTAATACAGCAAGATAATATAAAATAATTACATAAAAAGCAGGACTTAAAACCTCCTGCTTCTCTCATACTATAATCAAATAAAACCGTAATTTTAAAAATAGAATATAAAAATAATATTTTTTATTTAATATAATTGGCCAAAATTTATACCTAAATTTCTATCAAAGTGTTGACATAAATTTTATCCTGTGTTATAATAAATTAACAAATAAAAGGAGGCAACGCAAATGAAAATTCAAAATCTTGACAACTTAATGGTTAGTGCTTCAGAGGTTAAAAAGGAATTACCTGAAATAATGACTAAACAAATGACAAAGGTGATTGTAAAAAATAATACTCCTGTATCAGTGATCATGCCTTATACTGAATATATTGCGATGAACGAAGGAAGATTGGAGGAGCAGAAACAGTTATCTGAAATCGGAGAAGATATGACATTGGTTAATGGTGTTCAAGTGAAGATAGTAGCGGAGCAGGGTAGTAGTTTTTCAGCCGATGATTTGGTGATTAAATTGTATGTAAAAATGAAATCCTCTGGTGATTATAAGTTGCATTTTACTTATAACATGTGTCCACCAAGCAGAGAACAAACTCTGACAATCGAGGAGTTGACTAAGTATTATAGTGGTGAGTTGTTGATGTTTTAGATAAAGTGAAGGAGAATGATTAAAATGAAATGTACAGCATGTGGTAAAGAATGTTTTGAAGATGTTTATCCACAAGTAGTATTTCAAGATGATAAGAAGTGTATCTGCGAAGAGTGTAGCATAGATTTTGAAGAGGTGAATGGGGTTATTCAGTTTAGGAAAGATTTGATTGATGATGGGTATGTAGAACCAATATTCGAACAAAAAGGGGAAATTTAAAATGAAACTAAAAACAAACCAAGAATTAATAGACAGTGGATTTATACACATTGCAACTAATTTAGTTAATCAAATGGAATCATGGGCAAAATTCTCAGGTTATGAAGATACAATTCAATACATTGATCAAAAAGAAGGGGTATTTACTAGTGATATTCAGACAATTAGTTTCGGAAAACTTTGTTTGTATGAAAAGATGTACAGAAAGATGATGTTTTATCCTAAAGTAAATCAGAATGGTTATATGGAAAAGATGTCCGAAAAGTGGTTGTAATTATGCTGAAGGAGGAAATTTGAGATGACTACTGATAGAGTTCTAAATGAAAAAATGGCTGAAATAAGAGAACAAGTTATTGAACGTAAATTACAAAAACTAGGAAGAAGAATTAAACTTGTTTTTATATCTTGGATTATAAGTATTATTGCGTTAATTTTGACATTACATTTTGCTTCTATCACTAATCAATATACTTCATATTTAATTACAATTTTAATGATATTTGTTGGTGCAATTCCTAGTGTTTTAATCATATATTTATTGTTCAAACGCGTAACAAGATTAGTAAGATAATCGAATTAATTTAGAGGAATTGAAAGGGGAAATTTAAGATGGAAAAATTTAAAGCAGGTAAATATTATGTTGGTGATCCATGTTATGTTTTTACAGATAAAGAATGGGATGAATTAATTGAACAGACTTATTGTTTTGGTTGCGAAATCAAAAACATCCCAGAAGGATATTCAAATACAGGTGTTTATAACTACAAGGGTACGAAGTTTTTTACTGATGGAACAGCATATGGAGATGGCGTTTATTATGATAATCACGATAGGGAGTATGGAGTTGATGCAGGATTAATAGGAATTGTTCCATTTGAAATATTAAGTAAAAGTGGATCTGGTGGTCAAATAATTGAGTTTGAACAAGATTTTTATGTTAGTGCAGAGGGTGGTATATTCCATTTTGGTAACATAACAATTGATACA
>Ga0209000_1001376_pt1 | contig 15751 bp, 32 predicted proteins | sample RifGroD2_FD_183998 | JGI IMG/M metagenome (GOLD analysis project Ga0209000, IMG submission 183998) | Groundwater microbial communities from Rifle, Colorado, USA - Groundwater D2 (SPAdes) (version 2) | ecosystem: Environmental > Aquatic > Deep subsurface > Groundwater | place: Rifle, Colorado...
CCATAATGGCACTGGTTATTATTCAACAGAAACCTACTCACACAAAATTAATCCTAGTAACTCCTGGAGCATTGCAAATAGTTTAAAAGAAACTGAACTTGAAGAATCTAACAGATTCAGCATGAAACGATTAATAGAATTAGCAGAACAAATCAAACTAGAAAACATTCCTAACATTCCGGTAATGGCTGAAGCAGCAAAATAAACCTAAACCATTAAATAAAATAATCAAATTTGAGACTCTAACGAGTCCTTTTTCTTTTACCCTTATAAATCCCACAACATACCATCATAAACCGCTCACAATCAATCCTGGCATCACTGAGCGCATATCAAAAAATATCTATCAATCTTATTCCTGCTCCTGTTGTACTCACTCACAATACCAAAAAACAAACCATAAAATAAAGTTTGACAACATTCCGATTTATATGTTATACTTATTGCCTAGAATAATTATATTTATTCTAAATAAATTTTAAAGAAAGGAGTTGAGCAAACTATATTAATCAGTTATCACAAAAGACAAGTCGAAAGCTGTAGCAGAAATATATGGAGATGGCGAAAGAATTTTAGAATATTATTACAGGTATTTCGGGGATCTAGAATTTAGATTAGTTTAGAGTAGTAGAAATACTACTCTTTTCTTTTTGTTTCTGCTAAATTGTAAAATAATATTAGACATAACACCGGATAAATGATATTATTAATCATGGTTAATTCAAAGGAGGTTCTAACATATGTCTAAATTAGTAGGCTATGAATGGAAAACTGAAAAAGGAGAAAAATTCTCTGCATACGATGGAGGTTTAATCCCTTGTAAAGTATCAGATTGGGGTCAAGCAGAAAAAAGCCAGTTATCCGGCAGAACTATAGTCCATATTTACTGGATTGAAAAAGATGGTGAATTACTTCCTTTTGGTAAAAATTCGGCCATGAAGGAATTAGGAATCAAAGCAGGAACTATTAAAAAGATGGCTGAAAAATACATGTCAAAAGCTCGGAAAGATGCTGAAGACTACAAATGGTTATTAAAATCTATCGGATCAATGCAAAAACATTCTAGTGTTAAAATTGCTAATAATGCATATATAAACCTGAATTACTCTCCTATGCATACTCCAAGACCTAGAATTAGTTATTTAGAAAATACAGCTTGTTTTTGTAAAGATAATGAATATCTAACAATGAGAAACAATGCAGAAAATAATAAGGCATTGGTTGAACTTGGATATTTAAAAGTATTAGAGAATTAAATAAAATAAGCCTTTAAAGAGATTTATAAAAGGTCTCTTTTTTATTTGTCTTATAATCTTACTGGCAGCGCATACAAACGCTTTAAACGGGCAATTATGGGTTTGTGAGTGCATTATAATCCTAGTTAATATAAGCAATCAATCCCTTGTTTTATGGGTGTGAATTTAAAAATAATATATTGACATTGTATCAAATAAGCGTATAATAATAATTAGTTAATGAATTATAGGGAGGTTTACTAAATGCTAACATATGAGCAAGGCGAATACATACGGAAACAATTCATCCAGTTCATGCAGGGAAAAATAAACCTTGAAAAAATCAATTCTAGGATTCAAAAAAAACTGGGAACGGCTAAAGATTTTAAAAAGGTTATTGCTGAATGTAAAAAATATAATCGTGGTTATCACGATATTACATGGGAGGTTTAAAATAATGGCACGAATGAAAGAGTCTGATAGACTAGAGCTAGTCGCAAAAACAAAGAAGAGCGTACTAAGAACATTAGAAAGATTGCCACTAGAGGAAGATCCTGAATGTATAAACATTTATTCTCCTATTCCCTTCTGGTTGGCTGAATGTTACTCCACTAGAGTAATATATAATATATTCAATTGTGCTAGTTGGGAATTCATACAAGAGAAAAACGAATTAGCTAATAAACTATGTATGAATGCATTAAGAAGTATTGAGGAAGAAGTTAATAGAAGTAAAAAGAAAAAGGCGATATAAGACTCTCAGGAGTCTTTTTTCTTTTCTGCTAACATCATATCCAAACCAAATTAAATCCTCTCTAATGGCTTCTGATAGTATATGCCTTTATTCCAATACAAAGAAATGTCCATTTCATTGGGACATCAGAAGTAAAATAATTATTAGAATACCATTGACTTTAACTAGAAAATCTATATACTAATGATTAAGAAATAAATACATAAGGAGTGCTGAAAAATGACTAAATCAGAAAAACAAATGATCTTAGACATTATGAAAACTGAGGTAGCATTGGATGGTGCAAGGAGTGCCGACGATTTACTTGATACACTAGCATACTTCTTAAACCTTAAACCAGAATTAAAAGAATTCAGACAACAAAATGATAACATCTTAAATAGCAGCATGTATAAACAAGTGGGAGAAATGGCAGGAAGGTGTTAAAACCTTCCTTTTCTTTATCTGATAGGATTTTACCCTTAATTAATTTAAAGCCCTTAGAAGTGCCATTCTGAGTGTGTAACGCTAATATAATATATAAAGGAGCTGAAACAATGTCATATACTAAAATGGTTAAACAGTGGGAACGCAATCACAAGAATAAATTAAAAACAGAAGAAAAATATCTCAGGGAACAAAGAGAGCGAACGGAACAAATTAACACTAAAATTATATTATCTCAAATAATGGGAAGGATTAAAGAACAAGTAATAATTAATAATGACAATAAAATTAAATATGAGATTTTAATATCACTTAGAACTCAAAATACTTTTACTTATAATCAGTATTTAATAATATGGGATATGATTAATTATGATTACAATCAAATATTACATGATCTTAATCGGGGCAAAATCAATAAAGATGATGTTATTAATGCAATTGGTTATATTGATAAATTTTCTGCAACTATAATAGATGATTACTGGAAAGATTACTTAATTAATCCAGTACGTTAAAACCTATATTTCCTAGGGAATAAGGTGAAAATAATTATTGTATTTGGTTTGGTATAGTGCTATAATTAGTTAATCAATAAATTATATAAGGAGTGTGCTTGTGAATGAAAATTACATATTATTATGACTATGTTGGAATGTCATGTGAGAAATGTGGAAGAACTATTAAAAATATTTTTATATTAGAGTCTAATGGTGTCACGTTCAAAGTTGGTAGTGAATGTATTCAAAAAATATCTAGTATAAGTGATTATGGACTAAAGGAACTAAAAAAGGATTTAAAAAGTATTGAATCCACAAAACAAAAATATAACGAGATATCAAAACCTATCGAGCAACTATTAGAAGATAACGTAGAAAATTATGGAATGATTGAAATGACAAAAGCAGAAAAAGATGCTTGTAATTGGGAGCAAACTTGGAGAATGAGAACAAAAGAAGAATATACTGCTTATATCGAAGAATTACGTTGGTTTTATCCGAAAAATATTGAAAATAAAATAAATGAGATGAATAAAAAATATAAAACCATAACCTTAAAATAGCATTAAATAATAGGAGGGTAAAACCTCCTTGTTATTTTCAATAGAAATTAAAAAGAAAGGATGATTATAAATGTTAAGATGTCTATGTGTTAAAGACTGTTTAAGATGGAAAGCAGGAGACAAACCATATCTATATACGATATATAATAAGTGGTATGTGGATGGTTATATCATGACTTACTCTGATTTTATAAGATGCTTTAGAACTCTGAGTGTAGATGAACAATTAAATATAGATGAGTAATTGAGAAATTAAGTTCAAATACTAGAAGGTTAAATAACCTTCTTTTTTCTTTCCTTGCTATAGTTTTACCTATAATTAATTCTAACCTCTTAGAAGTCCATTTCTAGCCCTTAGATCATATTCCATTACCCTTTGAAAACACGCTTTTATATACTGTTTATTAAATCCTCAGAGAACGTCACAAATGGCACTCTAAGGGCTTTATACTCTGTATCGCTATACATACACCACTAACAAAACATAACCCTTTAAACCTCAGTAACCATAAAAATAATTATTTCAAACATGACTATTTTTATTTATTCTGTGCTATAATATTAATATCAGATACATATTAAAGGAGGTTTTTCAAATGGCTGAATTTAAAATTTATGACGTAAACATTGAAGCACTTGAGGCCAAACTTGCTAAACTCAATAAAAAGGCTGTAAAACTGAATTGCGAACCCTTTGCACTAAACATTCTCAGCACTGAGACCATACGTAATGAAGAACTCAAAACAGTCAATAAAGTCTACACCTTAGAACTTATCGGCAATCCTCCAAAAATGGATAACTGGCAGTTTATTGGATCAATCGAACCACACGATTCCATGAACTTAATTAAGGTTATCAAAGGAGAAACTTATCCTGAAAATTATCGCACTCATGGTAATTATTGTGAACATTGCAAATCCACTAGAAGCCGGAAAATGCTTTATTTAGTAAGAAACACTGAATCAGGAGAATTTAAGGCAGTCGGGAAAACTTGCTTAAAGGATTTCACAGGACATACAAACCCTTTAGCATATGTAACATTATTAGAAGCTTATCTTGATTCCTCATGGTTAGAAGAATTTGAAGGTGTTCCCGATGGTTCTGGATTGCAAAGAAAATATATCTTAGAAGAATATTTATCCTATGTATCAGCTTGTATCAGAGATTCTGGATGGACTAGCAGAAGCAAAGCTCAAGAAGAGTATTGCCAAGCGACAGCAGATTATGCGGTTGACATTATGACAGCATCAGAAGGTAGAAGAAAAAAATATGGATATCCTGAAATATCGGATCAAGACAGGGAACTTGCTCAAAAATCTATAGCATGGGCTAAAGAACTAGAAGCAACAAACGACTATCTAAGCAATATTAAAATCATTGCACTAGATGAAGTAACAACTTATAAAAATATGGGATTTGCTGCAAGCATCGTTTCAAGTTTTACACGTCATATCGAAAAAGAAATTGAAAAGGAAATGAAAGCAACATCAGCAAAACAAGAATTGATATCCGGCTATGTCGGCAGCATAGGGGAAAAGATTCAAAAAGAACTTACCTTTATTAACTCATACAGTTTTGAAACACAATGGGGAGATTCGCACATTTATAAATTTTTAGATTCCGAAGGAAATATTTTTATCTGGAAATCATCAAAATATCTAGAAAAAGTTGTATTTGTTTATATTGAAGAAGATGAAAACAAAACAGAATACAAACATTTTGAACCTATTCGCCAAGGCGAAAAAGTAAAAATCAAAGGAACGATAAAAGACCATAGCGAATATGCAGGAGCAAAACAAACTATACTCACAAGATGCAAAATAGCCTGAAAGGATACTAAGGACTAGGTTTGTGGCCTAGTCTTTTCTTTTGTCTAAATATAAAATCCACAAAAACTACCCTTCTATCTCCCACTAACCCAAACATCACGCACAGAATGCCACCTCTAAGCCCTTATGACCTATATCCCTATATAATTGCACTCTAGCATCAATTTAAACGTCTCAGAATCAAAATAGGGTTAATTCTCCTTATCGGCACTATGTAAATCCATAAATAATATTAAAATAATTAGGAATTCCACGTAAACAATAGTTATTTATAGATAGTGCCATATAAACCACTGTAAACAGCTTAAAAACGATCTAAAATGATGGTATCTTTATTTATCAATATAGTTTAAAATATGGATTAATCAAGGCAATGACAGCATAAACAGCACTCGCCTTAAAAACCTAGTTGGTCGAGTTGAATTCAAAAATAATTTTTCTAAACCTATTGCAATCCTAGTCGTTTTAGTTTAAAATTAGGTAACACCAAAAAGGTTGAAAGTGAGTTGAATCTATAGAGCGTTCTACCTCCTAACTATAAATCTTATCGCGAGTAATTGCGAACGTCTGGTACACGTTATAGTGCTACAGGGGAAAATAAAACGCGAAGAAGTGCCCAGGTTATCTGTAGACTGCTTAACACTTAACTATATAAGAGTGCAGGACTGAAAACAATCTGACTGCGAAGACCATAAGCGAGTAACCTTTTATTAGGTGAAAGCCTGAGAGCAGAAGAGGAAAGTAAGTAAGTTTAAAGAGGGGAAGGAACTCCAATGACCTGCATAAACTTAGGTTAGGAATCCGCAGGGTAAAGATAACGCAAGTCGAGCGAGAAACCACTGTAAAATTAGAACAGAATGGAAAATCTGTTCACATCAAAACTCTCTTTTAAATGCTTTCCTTGTTTTTGATTCTGTTCTCCTTAAAAGGAGAAAAAAGCAATGACTAAAATAGGCAATCAAATACATTATTATGTTTATTTTAACTCTAAATTTTATGGAGAATGTAGAGAGCCAATTTGGGCAACAACCAAAAAAGAAGCAAAAGAAAAATTTGTTTCTAAAATGGGCAAAATGAAAATAACACGAGTTGAATTTGTGGAGGATATCTGATGAAAAAATATAAAATTACTAAATTGTTTCTTAATGGAATTCTTAAAGGGTTAACCCACACTGAAATAACTTCAGTAAAATTCGAAGTTGATTTTATCCCTAGCAAGCCATACTTTGGAAGTCCTTATAAAATTATTTCTGTTGAAGAAATATAATTTAAGAAAAGGAGAATAGAATCAAGAATAGGGAAAGCATGAAAAAGACAATTCATCGTATTTTAGTAAACTTTATGAACTGAGAATAACAATAAAAATTCTCAGTTTGTCGTTGTGGACTAAAATATAAAAAAGAAAGAAGGAAGTAAAATGGCTAAAGAAATGTTAACTAAAACTTTTGGAATTGTTGGCTTGGTATCCCAACTCAAATCAGGTCAAATCAATCGTGATGCTGAAATGCAACGTTCATACGTTTGGGGACAAAAAGAGCAAACTGAACTTATTGACAGTGTTTTCCAAGTGTTAACAACTTACATTCCACCGCTAATTGGTGCTGAAACAGAAGCAGAAGTTGAGGTAAAAGGCAAGCAAGAAAAGGTTATCGACTTGTTAGACGGTAAGCAGCGTTCCACAACTCTTGAAAAATTCCTGAATGATGAAATAAAATTAGGCTATAACATCCGGCCTGTTGTCATCGAAAATGAAGACGATACAGTCGAAACTTACATAGTTGCAGGGAAAAAGTGGAGCGAAATTCCAGAAAGAGCAAAACAAGTTTTCAAGAATTGCAAAATCCAAATGGTATACTTTAAGGACATGACACAACATGAGCGAGAATTGCAATTTATTAAACTCCAGGGAGGGAAAAAGCTTTCCAATGCAGAAGTGAATAAGGTTAGAATTGGTGATGATGTGCGAGGGTTCATCTACAAGCAATTAGCAACAGACCTTTGGACAAAATACATCAATGTATCTAGCAATCGTGAGGTAAAATTTGAGACCATGCAGCAAGTGTTAATGGTTATGACAAATTCATTTGATCTTTCCGGCAAGTCACTTCAAGCATTTTCTGAGGATTCAGCTATAATTGATATTGGAACCATAGATCAAGTTGAATCAGTTACAGAATATCTAAATGATGTCGTAAAACTTATCAAAAAATCCTCTTTGCCTTCAGAACTTCAAGGACTTGAAGAATCAGAAGCTACCGCAAAACTTGAACCTAAAGAGCTTAAAAAGTACCTCAAAGCTATCGAATACTTAAAGAAGGTTCATGTTCCAATTATCTATAACACGGCCTTAAAAGCCATTCAGAACAATGTGAGTGCAAATGATTTCGCCAAGTTTGTTTCTAAATTCTTCGAAAATGTCCCTTCACGATATAAAAGATTTGCGGAGTCAGACAGTGCTAGTTCGGGCAGCGTAAAGATTAGAGTAGAGGAAATGGAAAAAGCACTGGTTGATGAGTTCAAAATTGTTGAAAAGGTTGAAGAAGTTCAACCAGAAGTTCAAAACCTTGATTCTGAAACAGCAAGCTCAGAAGAGTCCGGCGAAATTCAGCCAGAACAAACTGACACATTAGACCAAGACCATGGAGACGCTACCACCATTCTAAACATTGTCAATAATGTTAATGTTGCTTAATCTCCCAAAATAATTGTATTTGGAATCTAGACAATAACAGGGTTAACTTGCTATTGTCTAGCATTCGAGGTAAAGTTATTATTTAAAAGGAGTTGAAATTAAAATGAGCAACGCTTTAAATGCCATTAATGAAATTCTATCAGAAGTCGAAGAGGCCAACTTCGAGGAACTTACTAGGGATCAACTTTCAAAAATGAACAGGGAATATAACACTTATTTTGGACGTATGGAAATTGCCGATACCGATTCCTATATTATGTTTTTCATGCGGAAAGAGGATTTTAGCAAGTTTGAATATTATTGTGGCATGGAATACGAAAAGGACGAAATCGAATTCAAGTTTGAGTCTTCAGACGGCGTACTTGTAGTTTATGGTTCAGGTTGTGAAAGAGCTTGCGAAATGGTCTATAGAACGACAGGAAAACAGGTTGGAGATTATGAAGAGGAAGAAGAATAATCCTTAGAGTTTGTTGGTCATAAGGTAGCGGATCTTATAACAGATTCGCTATTTTGTGTCGAGTCAAACTTAAAAGGAGTTGTATTATTGTGTACAGTGGAATTCAAGAGTGCATCAATAAAATCAAAAAGTTATCGGAGCAAGAGAAGGAAGAACTTAAAACATCCATCTATTATCATCATGATACATGCCGGAAATACCTGAACGAAAATGAGGTATCAATTGTAATTAGAAATGCATTAGAGGATAGAATGATTATGCTTAGTAAAGCACTTTCAAAACTCAAATAATCCAAGCAAATCATGTTTTGCTTAGATTATGAAAGGAGTAATAACAATGGCAAATTATAAATGCATTTATCTTACTGAATACGAAAAGAAAATTCTTTTAAAACTGATTAATTGTGCGAATGATCAATTAAAACCATTGAACGAAGAAGAGAAAAAGGAAAAAGAAATATTAAACAACTTGAAAGAAGTGCTAGAGTCTTAGCGTGTATGTTCTCAGAGCGTTTCAGCCATAACAAAGGTTGAAACGTTGTCGAGGGTATATAAACTAAAGGAGTGTGCTAAAAATGTATAAACCAGAAATTATTGGTTATTTCGTTTGTAAACTTGATGAAGGGGAAGAGGTTAACCCTTCTAATATTTTTGTGGCAATCAATGAGAAATTTGACAGTCAAGGGAATATAACTTGCTATGTTCCTATAGGTCAACACGGAGCATTAAGCAGGGAATATTTAAAGGAGTGCCAACGCATAACCAAAGAGGAATATGTTGGAATATCAAAAGGGATCTATACTCCCAAAGAATACCTATAAGGAGTTGACAGAATGGCAAGTGAACAAACACTAAAAACAATTCAATCCTTTTACAAGGACGGATACCTTGCAGCAGATTTTAAATTATTTGGAGTCCCACAAACTACAGAAGAGGCTGAAATCTGGATGGCAAATTATCAGAGAATCAGAAATCAATTGGCCGGATTTAATAAGTAAAAAATAATATTTAGAGAATTAACCTTAATTCTCTTCTAAGTTCATACTTAAAATGGTATACTATATCATAAGGTTATGAACTTAGAAGGCAATTGTGGAAAATATCTATAACAATTGGCCTATAAATTATGGAAAGAGAGTGGTATAAAATGTTTGAACCTATCAAAACCATATTGATTTTCAATAAAAAATCCCACGACATTAACGGAAATCCTGTTTTTAATTGTGACGTAGAAGTCAATGGAGAACTTCAAAATGAAGCATTCGTGCAGCTAACCGCACAAGGCAAGACGTTAAAAAATGGAACGCTTAACATTAAAGATTATCAATTCAGAATCGAGGAATCAGTGAAGGAGATTGCCGGAGAAAGGTTTGGATCTAAAGAGTTTGAAGTTGTTGAGGATTATCACAAGTAACCATTCTTTATGTCGACAGTGGGCAGGTAACATTATAACAATAACAATGTTATTTGCCTAGTTTCGAAGCAAAGAAAGGAAGTGTAATGAATGAAAAATTTTGTAATAAATAACGTGAATATGACCAAAGAAGATTTTTCAAAAATGGTTAATTATGTAGGGTCAAGAGCTATAGCATTGGCCGAAGTAGAAGAAGGTATTGCAATTAATACTTCTAGCCCCTCAAGTGAAAAAGATGTTCATAGTAGTATTATATTCTTCTTTGAAAAATGGAATAATGCTTATAAATTAGATTACAGACGGAATGATATTGAAATTACTTGGAGGGAATAACCCACCAAACACGAATTTCACGGGAAGAAAGGAGTAATGTAAAAATGACAGAAAATAAAATGATTGAAGTGGTATTTCAATCTTATCTTGATTTAGTTGGGGCAAGTGATTATCCATATATACAAAATGAGGATGGAAGTATTAACCTAGTTGGAAAATTGTTTGGCGTTGTCAATACCCATATACCAAAAAGATATCTTGATTATGATGAAAATGGAATCCCCGTAAGTACAATGATTTGCGTTCATGATGGAGAGCCGAACAGACTTTATTAATCGATAAAATCTAATTTTGATTGTATGGAAATAGGGCGAAGTGACATAACAATAACAGGACTTCGCCTTGATTCGAGACTATTAAAATTAAGAGGAGCGTGTTTAGAATGGTAAAAAAAATCATGAACGAAATCAAAGTATTTGTGATCCGTTCTCAAAGAGATAATTCTATCAAGGGTGGAAAAGTTTTCTTAAATGAGGATTCGGCAAAAAGCCTAGAATACAATTATACTTATTCACAGGGAAATGATGTATATCTAGATTCCATAACATTACCTTTTGTTGGTAAACATGTTTCGCAAATAACTATATATAGAGGTTTTGATTATGGTTATCCAGGAATACACGATGTTGTATACAAATCCGAATTATACCCATCTACAGAACTTGCACAGTCAAGTAAAGCATGGAAAAGGATCGAACAACAGGTGATAGAAAAACCTGAAGAATTCAATGTATATCCAAATAAAATTTGTTCGAAGGACTATGGTGACGAAGACTGGTACTATGGCGATGTAATGGAAGGCAAGGTGTCGGCAGAAATAAAAAGGTTAAAAGTTATACATTAAATCCAAACTTTTATATGATGAAAAATGAAGGAGAGTGTTAAATTATGAGAGCAAATGCCAATGATCAAAGAATTTTAGATGAAATGTATAGGAAATTCAGCGAACTTGCAATATTGCAAAGTGAACTTTCACAAAACGTTCAACAAACTATGTTAGAATTGCATGGTGAACACTTTACAGTAAATCACTGTGTAAGGTGGGGAGAAATTGCAATTTCTGAAGTTACAAGCGAAATAGAATAGCATTTTGCAGAGTGTAAAGGGTAATATATTTATAACAATTGCCCTTTATTAATGCACTGGCACACGTTTCAAGTCGTGACCTATGCTAAATTATGAAAGAGGTTATTATTATGATGGAATTTAAAAATTGCAATGATAAAACGAAAGCAATGAGAATTGCAGAATTAAAAAAGGAGATAGACGACCAAAGAAAGCGAAATGTAGAACTATTTAACTCAATTCCTTTAGTAAGTCATGAAGATCCATTAAATAAAAAAGCTAAACCAGTTTTAGCAGAATGGAGAAAGGGGAGTAAGGCATTAAAGATCATGATTCATGAACTAGCAGAATTAGAAAGGATAACACATAAAACTAATGAAGTTAAAATAAATGAGAAAACATTTATTAATGGTTTTGGGGAAGCAACAAGCAAATATATAACTTGTGCAGGGTATGAAAGAGCAGAAAACAGCAGTAGAAAAGCAATGTTGTCATTTATAGGAGGTAGATAATCTAATGTCCATAATGCAAGAATTTGAATCAATCAGAAAAGAAATTGGTGAAACTAAATTCCAAGCAATCGAAAATTATTTAGAAATCCACCAGGAATTATTTCTCAGTGACATCTATTACAAAGAGGCTGAATGGTTAAAATTTGAAGAGTGGTATAACAAATCTTAAAATATATTGCATAGAAGGTTTAATTGTTCTCTATGTCGTGATATAATGTTAATATAAAATATTACGACATAGAGAGTGTTTAAGACTTTATCAAAAATTTAAAAGGAGTGTGTTACATATGTCTAAAAATTATATCAAAAACCTTGAAACTGGCAAAATTGAACTCCATTTCTCAAAACCTGAATATCAAGCATTGTCCGACGAACTTAAAAAGGAAATCAAAAGATCATATCTATTTTCTGGTACTGCTAAAGCGTGGGTATCTCGTTCAATCCATAATCAATGGGCATCAATTGATTTAGCTAAAAAACTAGGATTTACCGAGGAAGAGAAAACTGGTGAACGCTTAACATTTGCTGAACAACTAGAACGTAAGCAAGAAAAAGCAGAACACAGAGCAGAGCGTTACGACCAATATGCTTCAAATGCTAATAACAGAGGCAAAGCTCTGCAATCTGAATTAGAATCTCATCATGGAGACATTGCTTTCTTCACTCAGCCAATTATTGCAGGTCATGCAGGTTCACAGGCATTCGGCAATCGTAGACAAAAGATTTATGACAGATATCACAAAGGATTTGAGGAGTATAAAAAATCAGAATACTTTGCTGAAAAAGCTGAAACAGCAAGAATGACAGCAGACGCAACTCAACTTAAAAGCCCTATATATCTTAACAATCGTATCGAAGAATGTGAAAAAAAGAATCCGGAAGATTGAAAAGAATGTCGAATCTTATGAAAATATTCTGTGTAAAAAGAATAACAATGAAACAGTTCCCTCTTTTTACGCAAATAAAACAGAGGAACAAATTCAAGGTTATTTAAATGAATCTCTCGATAGATTAGAGTACGAAGTTGACAAACTAGGATATTTTCAAAACTGCATGGAGCAAATTAAAACTAAATTAGAGGAAAATGGTCAGAAAATGTATAACAAATCTGACATAAAGCCAGGTTATTTATTCTTGAATTATCGTCATAAAGTATGGGCCAAAGTCATTCGAGTTAACCCTAAAACCATAACCGCAATATATATTGAAGATCCCTTAAAAGGGTTTGACGCTTCTTGCCCATATGCAGAAATTAAGGAAGTAAAAATACCAGAAGATTGGAAGGATGAAAAAGAAGTAAAAGCAGAAAATCCTTTTAAAATTGGTGACATTGTTTGCAAACACAGACCAGCAGACAATAGTATTTATAGAGCTTATCAAATTGTCAAAACTACAGAAAAATCTGTAACAATTCAAAGAATCGAAGTATTAGACCACAAACCTGTAAAAGATAATTTTATCAGTGAGCAGCAAGAAAGGAAACAAGTTAAAAAAGATAGACAAGGAAATTTCGTAATAAATCATGATGATTGGTATCTATATAAATATTCTGCATAACAATTCAGCAGTAACAGTTTAACTATTCTCTATAACGTGCTATAATATATTAAATCCAAATATAGTTATTATAGTGCGTTGCGGAGAGCAACAGAAAATGAGATTTCCTGAAAAGTTTATACTTTCTTATATCCCTAGATCATTCGAGGAAATGAAAAATAAACCATTAGCAGTATTTCAAGTAAGTAAGTATGAAGTATCTCCAATGAATATGAACCTATTCACTTATGAAGCAATTATCAAAGGTAATAAACAAGCGCATCCGGCGTTAAGATCCGCATGTATTCAGCAAAATGAAGACTATTCTTCTTTAATTATTGCTTGTGAACCAAACGATGAAGAAAGTGAACTGACAAGTAAGAACAGGCAAGTTATTAAGGATTATGTTAGGGAACATAAAACTGAATTATTAGAAGTCACTGGGAAAGAATATTTGTCCTTTGAATGGTATTGTTAGAATTAAAAGAAAGAAGGTTATAAAATGGATCAAAATGATATTCTAGAAACCTTACAAAGGTTGGAAGAATTCAGAGTTAAAATTGAAAATGGAGATATGCAAGCAGGATGTCCAGACTGGATTATTAGAGTATGTCAGGCAAAAGTAGCACAAGATCATTTTAGTAGTCGGGTTGAATGGTCTGAGATGCTAAAAGATAGAGTATTAAATAATATTTGATAATGCCTAGAACATCCATAACAAAAGTATAACAATGGGCTATGGATGTTTTGGAGTTTATCAAAGTACATGGATGTGATAAACTATATTTAATTAAGGAGGTTACATAATGATCGAAATGAATTTAAATTTCAACACTAAACTTTCTTTTGAAAATGGTCTTACTGTTTCTTTTTCAATTGGTGAAGGTAATTATTGTGCTAACAAAAACTTTACTGATAATCCCTATAGCAATCAAAAATCAGGAAGAACCTGTAAGAATTGTGAAGTTCTCGTTTTTGAAACTAGCACAGGCAATGACTTGAAAATACAACAATTTCTTCCTAAAGGTAAAAACGATGACGGAACTTACGTAGGTTGGGTAATTCCCAATGAATTGGCACAAATTATTAATAATGTTGCTAATTGGAAAGGTTAAAACCCTTTTCCCTTAAATCTTACAATTCATTCGACATACGCACGCATGTATGCTATACTCATATTATTCATTTACATCAAAAAGGAGGTTACAAAAATGCAAGTATCTCTAAACACTCGAATTGAATTAGAATTACGCCAACGCTTAGACATCTATGTTAAAAAAACTAACAGATCAATAGCACAAATAACAGCAGAAGCTATTGAAAAATATCTAGACGAAAAGGAGAAAAAAGACTAAAATTTTATTGACGTATGCGTGCAAGCGTGATATAGTATTATTAATCAAGTAAATATTATTTATTAATTTAGAAAGAGGGAATTGAAATGAAAAAATACTTAATAGGAGCATTAATCTTTGACAATGGTGGAGGTTTAACCCTTCAACTCAATAACAGCTATGCCCACTGGTATCAAAGCATGAACCAAGCAGCAGAGGACTTAAAAGCATATTTAGAAGAGGGCGATACTGAATATTGGGACGGTCACGAAGAAGAGTCAATGGAATTAAACCCTCAATATGATCAAATTCAAAATGGAGGTTATAGAGTTTTCTCCATAGAGGATATTATTTCAATGACTGAAGAAGAATATATGGATTCTGGATGGGGTAATGTCAGAGATTTTTGCATAGCTTATAATGGATAATTGTATCTGGAGAATAGGCAATAACAGCGAAGCATGATAACAGCAAGGTTGTTGCCTTCCTTTCGAGGAAAAGTTAATTAAGTATGAAGGAGTGGAGAAAATCATGAAATGTCCTATTTGTGGCAATGAAATTAAACTTATTAATTTAGGTGATGATCAATATTATTTTTGTTGGTTAGATGATGCAAAATATGTCAAGGAAGATTTAGAAAGATTTCCTATAAACCAATAATTTTCTGGGAATTAGAAAGGAGATAATTAAAAAATGAATTTTAGAATTCGCGTTATAGAAGATCAAAATGGTAATAAGTTTATTATTAAGGAGGGATTTTAGAATGTATATTTGCTTAAAATGCGGTGAGGACTTCGATAATAATAAAACTGGTTCGGAAGAGTGTCCAAGATGCGGAAGCGAAGAAACAGTAATCAATAGGGAATATTAATTCCCTTTCTGAATATCCTAATTTGAGTATAACAGATTCGATTATATGCTTCAGGGTATTCACAAAGGCAATTAAAGCTAAATAAATTATTGGAGGTAACAAAATGAGCAAATTAAAATTACTTCAAGAATTCAAAAACATTTGCGACACTCATTCTATTCCATTCACTTTTAAGTCATTTGACATGTTTCTAACTCATATTTCTAAGTAATCTTACATATCTTATATCAA
>Ga0209000_1001382_pt1 | contig 15716 bp, 29 predicted proteins | sample RifGroD2_FD_183998 | JGI IMG/M metagenome (GOLD analysis project Ga0209000, IMG submission 183998) | Groundwater microbial communities from Rifle, Colorado, USA - Groundwater D2 (SPAdes) (version 2) | ecosystem: Environmental > Aquatic > Deep subsurface > Groundwater | place: Rifle, Colorado...
AACATCTTTTGAATTATCCTCCAAATTGTGGATTTCTTAAATCATTTACATGAAACCAATCCACATCTGTAAAGAATCCTTTTTCATCCTTATCAAATCCTAAACATATAAATGATTTGAATGTTGCTGATTTGTAATCATGTCTAATTACTTCGCCTGTTTTAGAAATATATTTCTTATGATATTCATGGTTGAAGTTATGTTCGTTTTCTGATGTATTTACGCATCACTTTCTCCTTTCTGCCAAATAATCAATTGATTGGATATTTGTTCTACTGTTTAATTTTGTCAAATAAGGTTATACTTAATATAAGAAAAGGGGGTTGATCGTGATTGGTCAATGAAAAGATTGTTGGTTTTATTCCTTCTTCTATTAAATTAACTGATATACTCAATGATTTTAAAATTCCTTTTAATCTAATCCAAAAAACTACTATTAAAACTAATTATGATCGCTATTTGATCAAAACTGGCACTAATGTTAATATCAAATTTAAATGTGTTTCAAAACAAAAGTATTTTGGTTATTTAAAGAAAAATGGCTTACCAATTTCCTCAATATTTATTGATTATGAATCTTGGTATTACAATTTAAAATTAAATTTTAAAGAGAAACCTAATCTTAAAGACTTCTTTGATGATATGAGTAATTTTGGAACTATAAAGCATATTTACTTTTTTGGTAATTTTACAGAAGAAATGAGAGGTGAATTAGTAAAACTCAGAAGATACACCAACAATATCATTGAATGTTATGGGCATGAGACTAAAGAATTTTCTGATGTAATTATGCTAGACTACATTCACAGATATGCAATTGATTTTCCACAAGTAGAACAGTATATTATTTTTACGAATGATGGACATTTTTTACCAGTCATCAATACATTGCAAAATTATTTTAATAAAAAAGTAATCACTGTAGGTATACAAAATCAGGTCAATTTAATGTTATATGCTGTATCTCAACATCACATTTCAATTGTTCCAAATCTCCTTAAAGATGTAGAAAAGTATTGGTTTGATATGTTAAAAAGTATATTACATTCAGAGAATAATGGTAAATTAATTACTTTTACTAGTACACTTGAATTTAATATCCGAAGAGGGATAGAAGAAAATGCAGTGTATAGTTCTTTACAGAAATTAATCAAAGGAGGATATATTGATTTTGAAGACGTTGATATTTCAGGTAGATTAATTTCTATAATGTATCCGAACTGGGCAAAACTTAAAGTTGATGGAATTTTTGATTTTGAAAGTTTTTCTACTACAGGTAAAAAGGGATATGTAAGACGTTAGAATTTTATGAGAAGGGGATTATATCTCCTTCTCTTTAATTATTTTCAACAGAGGATATAATTGGTATTTGATTTATTCTCTAAAATATTTATCTGTTTCATCAAATGTTAAATATAATGTAATTTCATCTCCATATATTTCTATCTCGTCATCATCTGTTTGCTCGCCCATATAATAGTTGCCAACTTTAAATTTTGGACTATGGGGTATTGGACGAATTAATTTCATATAACTTTCTTTTAATACATCTAATAGTTCTTCTCTTGTCATATTGTCAAAATCCATTTATATGCCTCCGATCAATTAAATTCGATATTTTAATTGTCGGAACTAAATTGAGCATTACCCAGTTTTATTATTACCACACCGTTTGGGATTCGGTTTTTATTGTGACTGGATCAGGGTTTTTCAGTTCCGCACTCAATTATGTATGTTTAAAATATATTATATATTAATTCTACGGAGGAATCAATGTTTTATTTTCATATGTATTGAATTTAATATTTGTAGTTTGATCTTTAATTTCAGTAGTATTATATCTTTCAATAAACTCTATGTATTGTTGCTTTGTGTTTCCACCTCGACCATATAGTTTATGAAAAAGTTTATGACAATTCTCACATAGTGTTACACCGTTATTTACATCAAATCTTTCATCTATTGCCCAATTGTAACCGTTTATATGATGTGCATTTATTTTGTTGGATTTTGTAAAACAACATTGGCAAAGTCTATTATCTCTAATGAATACTCCTATCCTCCATTTTTCTTGACTTTCTCCATATAATTGATATCTACCTAACATTCTTTCTTCATCTGTTTTATTTGGATTATAATTTGGGTGTTTATTGCCAGAATACGATTCTATATGACAATCTAAACATCTAGCCCCTTGTAAAAAATGATCCCATGACATTTTAAAATAATGCCCATTGTCACATCTCCATTCCATATCCAATTTATTTCCAGGATACTCTCTACTTATTAAAGTATATGGTATTTTATTTATTTTCAAGTATAAATCAATATTATATATGGTATATATATTTGATTTATGAAAAATACTTGACGTGCCATTACTTTTTAAACTGTCTGTATCTGTATAAATAAGATAACCATCTTTGTCTTTTGCTTTTAGTTTTTGTTTCTGATTAATACATTCTTCAAATAATGGTTTATATCCGCAATCTATAAAAATTTGTTTAACTTCTAAAATTGACATTTTTAATTTTTCTTTTATTTTTTCCATTGTACAGTCGTGGCATTCTTGCCCTTGTTGAACCCTATTCCAAGGAATTTCCATGCGATGATTATTTTCGCATTCCCAAATAAGATTTTTATCAGTTCTAATATATTTATCGGATATTAATTTTAGAGGAATATTATTAATTTTTAAAAATAATTTAATATTATATATTGTATAAGGGTTAGATTTATGATATAACCAATATTTACCTTTATTACCTAGTAACCCATCTAAAGAAATTGTAAACAAGTATCCTTCGTTTGTTTCGAATAATAATTTACTTTTTATATCTATGTATACATTAGACTTTAACTTAAAGTTAAAATTATTTTTATTTATCCAAGTGCGTATATTTTTAATGGTATATTTATTATGAGCATGAAATATCTTTGATTCTCTTTTGTTCCTTATGTCTGCTAATGACTTTTGTACATAATATCCATCTTTATTTATTGCATCCATTTTATGACTGTTGGATAAATATTCTTTATCCAACAGTATGTGATCGTTGTCTAAAAATTCTCTATACACATCATGATACTCTGCCTTTTTTACCAATATTTATTTCCTTCCAATCATTTTCATAAATTCATCTTCAAAAACAATTTGAATCTTAGAACCTTTTGCAATGTCTGCATTTGCTTTATCTACCTTTGAAGAACCCTTTACAGACCCCACAATGAGGTAATCCAAGGATTTAATATAACCAGTACCAAATTCGCATCCTAACCCCTCTAATACTGCTTTAAGTTCTTCCTTCTTAAAATTCAAAAACGTCCCAGTTCCATATGCTTTTTTACCTGCAAATTCAGTATTCACATTTAACACTTCCTTCTTTTCTTCTTTAATAAACTCAATGTGTTTTAACAGTTCAGATACTTGAATCCAATTGTCGCTATCCATGAAATAATCATGTACATTTTTTGATGCAATTGGCCCAAAATCTTTTACTTTTAATAATTCTTTTGCCGTTGCACTCATAATTTCAGTAATATCATTATTAAAATGTTTGCATAAATTCTTACTCCCTCCTAACCCAATTCCATCAATTCCTAGTGCGAAAATAAACGACTCCAATGTTACCTTTTTGCAGTTCTCAATTGATTGAATTAAATTATTGTATTTCTTTATCCCAAACTTAGGAAGTTTAATAATCCTATCTTTTTTACTTTCCAAACTAAATAAATCTAAAACATTGCTAATGATTCCATTTTCAACAAAAAGCAATGCGGTTTGTTCGCTGAATCCGTCAATATTCATTGCTTGAATTGTTCCAAAATGGGATATTGACTTTATAATTTGTGCTTTGCATTCTAATGAATTCATACAAAAGTAATGAACTCCATCCTGTACCAATTCACTCCCACATGATTGACAATGAGTTGGCATTTTAATTTCAGGCATATCCTCTGTAACACTATCTTCTACTACTCCTAGAATCTCAGGTATAACGTCATTCGACTTCCGAATAAATATTGTTGCTCCAATTTTTACTCCTTTCTTCTTGATATCATCCATGCTATTTAAAGTAGCATAACTAACAGTAGATCCCATCAAATCAACAGGTTCTAGCGTTCCTCTAGGAGTTACTTTTCCTGTACGACCAGTCCTAAACTCAATATCTAATAATTCTGTAGTTGTTTCTTCTGATTCATACTTAAATGAAATTGCCCACTTAGGCCACTTTGTAGCAAATCCCATTGCTTCTCTTGTTTTGATATCGTTAATGCTTACTATTGCTCCATCAATTTCATAATCTAAATTAGGTCTGAGTTCTTCAATTAGAGCAATTTTTTCTTTAACTTCTTCAATTGTATTACATAGATAATATTCCCTATCTACTGGTAATCCCATTTCTTCAATAAACTTCATCATTTCCATGTAAGTATTGAATTTTAATCCTTCACTATATCCAATATCATAAAAGAAAGCATCTAGGTTTTTATTAGCAGTCTCTTTAGCATTTAAGTTTTTGATTGCTCCTGATGCACTATTTCTTACATTTTTCAAAGGGATTTCAGCAGTTTCATTATATTTATTGAATACACTCTTTCTCATGTATGCTTCACCATGTACTTCTAATAAAGTATCATTAGGGATTCTTAATGGAATTAATTTAATTGTTTTAACTTGTGCTGTAACTAATTCTCCTTTAATTCCACCAGTTCCCCTTGTTGTAGATGATAATAAAACACCCTTGTATGTATTATTGATTGACAGGCCATCAAACTTTTTCTCAACAACATATTGAATTTGAGGTAAATTATTTTGCTTTATAAATAGTTTACTCTTTTTATCCCATGTATCAAGTTCTTCCATATTTTGTGCCTTATCCATAGAATAAAGTCTAGCTTTATGTTCATGTTTTTCAAACTTATCGAGTGTGACATCACCAATTCTTTGTGTTGGGCTGTCTGGCAATATGTAATTTAATTTTGCCTCTAAGGCTTCTAGCTTTCGATATAATACATCGTATTCATCGTTTGATATATTTGATTTGCTTAGAGTGTAGTAGTCGTGAGAATGCTTATTTAACGTCTTTACTAATTCTTGCATTTGATTAATCTTTTCCATTTATATCTTCCTTCTTTCTTCTTAAAAATTTAGACATCGCTTATGTCCATACTTTTATAATAACACTAAACGATTTCTATGTCAAATAAATTATTTATTAGTTTATAAATTAATTAATTTTACTCTTCTATGTAATTTATAAACATAAATATGTTTACCACCAGTATCTTGATAATATGCTTCACCGTTTTCTAGAGCATCTTTTACTTTTTGAGCATATGGTTTCAATTTGCCTTTATACATTGTTCTAATAGTTTTCTCATGATATATTTTATCACCATAAACAATTATTTTACTTTTATTAGTTATTCCTATATGCTCAAAATTTGATGCTCTATAAATTATCCCAGTATGATTATAATATGTATCGGCATAACTTATTACAGTTTTTATTTCTGTATTTTTGGTTAACCACCTTAAACACTTACCGATAAAATATGATTCAGTGTTTTTAGGGGTATCGTCTATACAACATAACCTTCTTAATTCAATAAGATAACCTTCGGAAGTTTCATATTTCCTCCATACATTAGCCATAGCAATTCCACCAAATATCATTGCACCGATAATTGTATCTTTATCTAAAAGTTTAAAACAATAAGAAGATTTAATTCCATTTACACTTTTAGAATAATGCCATGTTTCTATAAAATCCTTTATTTCTGAAATTGTGCATAATTCTACATTAAATTGTTTCACACTGATTTATTTATCACCTCCTTTCAATTAAAATAATATCACAATTTAAATCTACTTTATTATTTTTGTATTAATAACAATTTGCTTTTTAACTGTCATATCAAACTTACATCCACAATCTTCACATATATGACTAGTATAATTGAATGAATATTCTCCAAAAGCAGATGACATCCAATAATTATTGAATCCCATTTCAAATTTCTTACCACACTTAGGGGCATTTAGCAAAATCTATAGTTCGTGTCAAAGTTAATTCCTCCTTTTTATCTTAATGATCAATAGTAATCTTCCCTAATTTCACGCAATGTTCACATCTACAAATAACCCATCTATACCTATCCTCTGCACCCATAAGACAATATTTACCTTCACCTAGTAATTTCTTCCTTCCAACAAAATCTCTAAAACTTCTCTCAACCTCAGAATCATTTTCAAATTCATTAAAAGTGTAATGATTAAACCATCCTAAACACCAAGATTCTTCTTCAACAAACTCATATTCAATACTTCTAAATACAACATCATTATGTCTTGACAAAATACCTAACTTAAATAGTTGTAACTCTTCTTCTAATTGACTAGCAGACGAATTCTCTTTATACATAATATAATAGTCTGAACAATTATTCTCAAAACCATCTTGATCCCAAGTTGCATAGAATTTATAAATAGGAAATTTCTTTTCTTGCATTTAATTATCTTCCTTTCATCATAGTCACAGGCACAAATCTATATTTTTGATTATACATTAACTCTTCTACCTCATTTAATTTTTCAACAAACATTGAAAATGGTCTTACATAGGTTTCATAATCACCATATAAAGCGTGATACACAACCATTAACTCATTTGTTTCTGTATTTTCAGCAATATCCATAACATAATAATAGTTGCCTTTATAGTGTCTATAAACTATATTTGTTTCAAATTCTTCAATATTAATCATTTATTTATCAATCCCTTCCACGTTATAATCTCCATATTCCATGTCTTCATCTGAAATGCATTTTCTTTCAATTTTATATCCCAATTTTTCTAATAAGTCCATCCATACATACTTGGGAATTGAATGATTTTCATATATAAAATCTTCACCTAAATTTGCTCTTAATACCTCCCAGTCACCAGATTTACAAGTAATTAGCTCTATTAATGGTTTAATACTCATTTATTTATCCTCCTTAAATTAATCTTCTATTTTATTAAGACAATCTCTCAATTCTATCAATTCTGTATAAGCTCTCTTCCCTAATTTACTTACACTACATTCATAAGAATCTTTATATCTTGAAACAAATATTAGACTTTCAACTAAATCGCTAACAAGATAACTATGCTCAATAAGGTTTTCATAATGTTTTTCATCGATTTGACTATCACCTCGTGGTTCAATACTACCTATTAATTTTCTAACAATTTCACAAATATTCATTAAGTTTTCTCCTTTCTCCTTAAAATTCTGATTTGTTAGGATACCTTAACATCCTCTACTATTATTATATTCCTTCCAACATTCTGACCAGTATTCTTCTATATGATCAAAACATTCTTCACAACAAGTACAGTAATTTGATTTTTCATTTTCATACATGGTATTCATATGTCTTTTTTGAGGATAAAGAAAATACTTATTACAATAATCACAATATCCTAATATCTTTCTAAATACCCTTCTTATATCTGAACCTACAATATATAATACCATCATTGCATAATCTGCTTTTCTGCCCATATACAAATTAATTCCCTCCTTTTCTTTAAAATACATTCTTTAATTAATTAAATCTTTTCTTCATTGCAGTCTCGTAAAATATTTAAATCACTTATAATCTCTTCCAACTTAAACAAGTCCTCCAATCTATCTTTTTCTCTTTGAATATATTTATTAATTAAACAATTAGATTCTAAATTAACTGGATAACCCATTAATCTACAATAATATCTAAATGTACCTTCATAATACTCCCAACATTTTTCACCTATGCATTTCATTATTAACACTCCTTTAATCCCTCGCCATAAACAAATACTCAATACTATCCATAAAATTCATTCCATTTTCCAAAGAATACTTAACAATCATATCTTCATTTTCTCTCATAAACTCAAATATTTCCTCCTCATCTTCAAACCAATATTCAACATCTTGCCAAGAATAAGGATTTAGTTTAATCAATTATCTCAACTTCTTTATCCATAGTATTCATAATAATAATTGGATAATTTACATACAAATCACTCTCACAAGCTGATTTAACCACTTGCACTAATTTATCTCTAATACTCATTTCTTTATTATCTTTCAAATTATTCCATGCTCCTATACCTAAAGTACGCCCAGAACCACTAATTAAAATGTCATCAATTTCCATAACTTCGCCATTATGTCCAATTTGATAAGCATTATCTTTATAAGCAAATGTTACACTAGAATCAATAAACCATTGACCATTCTTTGTTTCCATTCTACCAAATTTATTTAATTCACTAAAAATTTTTGGAACAATTTTTCTTACAATATATTTGAAATTAACCTCATTCTTTAGTTTAGGCAATTCTTCAATCCAATCTTCTGTTGTGGATAATATATCCATATCTCTGCAAACACCTACTAACCCCATAACTAAATTATCTTCATCTTCTACTCTCCATATTTTTCTTTGTGATTTTAATGTAGATTTTGTATAACCATATGTAACTTGACTGTCGCAACCTAACCATATTTTATCATTATCTTTAATTGCAACTACTACACTCATTAATTAATCACCTTTTCATCTTTATTCTTTGCATGATAAACAATCACCTTATCCAAAATGCAGTTATATTCTCTTAATTTCTTTTCTAACTCCATAATCTTATCAGGCAAAGGACATTCTGGATTTTCACCAAAGATAAATGCTTCAAGTTCATGACAGAAACCAGTATTCCCTGACATAAATGGCATTCTGCAGTTTTCTTTTATACATTTCATTTAACTTTTCCTTCTTTCTTTTTGTATAATTATCCCTAACTTGGATATGATAATATCGTACTAAATTTCATTCTTGTCCTACACGCATTTACCTCTTGGAAAGGAAATCTGACTAAGAGGTACTTTTTATTTAAAACGCAAAGGGGGATATGCTTTGACTAAAGAAAAGATTATAATCAAAATTCTAGGAATAATTATCATCCTGGCACCATTTGTTGGAATATTTATTTATTATTTAAGCAAATGAAAATTATACAAATATTACGTTGTAATTTTGAAGAATATATGGGGGAATGCGGTGTTTATGGAATTAGCAATCAGATTAAATTTGAGTTAGGATTTCTTCCATGCTTCATTGGAGGTCATGTAACTTGCAAAGAAGAAGATGACTATTATCAAGAATTAGTTACACAAGGTAAAATTAAAGAATTAAAAGAAAAAGTATGGAATATGAGATTTCCTGTAACTGTTAATAAGTTTGGATTTATGCATGGCACATTATTATTTACCTCCTAGTTACAACAATCCACTTCTAATGGCATCATCATATCCACTACTAATATATTCTGGCTCTTTTCTTTGAATTGTTTCTTTATAACCAAAACCGCAATGAGGACACCAATTATTGTCATAAGCATGTTTAACTTCTGGTTTAATATTGAATCCACATGATGGACATTCTTTATATTGGATTAATTTAAATTATTTCATTATCTAATATCTCCTTCTCTTCATATTGCTTAATTCTTGCTAAAATATCTTCAGGGAAATATCCTTCTGTTCTAAAATAATTTCCTAACATATCTTTAGCACATATACCATCATAATTTTTACAAACAATTATATATTCACATTCATCATGGATATACTCACAATAATTATTTTCCATTACATTTATCTCTCCTTTCTTACACTCTATAAGCAGTTGGATAACCATTCAAAGTATTTTCAGTTATCTTTCTAATTGCTTCAAGATTATTAAAAACTCTTTTATCTATATCTTGATTGTCAATAGTTGCTGAAACAAATCCATCCAACCCTCTTCCTACATGACCACTAAATTGTGCTCCATCTCCTTTACCATGAAATATAATTGCAGAAACTTTTACTCTATCACAATCATCTTCATCTTTAATTATTTGCAAATATTCTGGATTAAGCAATTCAATTAACTCTGACAAACTTGTATATTTTTTATATGTGTAATCTACGGTATCATCTCCCATAAGAGAATCTGCTTCGAAAATAGTCTCAAATTCCACTTGACCAGTTACTTTTTCTACTTTTTTATTGATAATCATAACTTTGCCTTCTTTCTTATATTTATTGCACTAAACAAACACTACATGAGCAACCCATACAATCACCTTCATATCCCATTGTCTCACATTTATCAGAGTCCTCTTTCATGCTCTTTGTCATTTTCTTTATCACATATTCATTAGCCCAAAGTAATTCTTTTGCTTCTTTAATCTTTTCTTCTAGAATTGCATTACTTACTTTGTTTTCCATTGTATATTCCATTTGTAATTACCTTCTTTCTTTAATTTAAATTATTTTATATAACAATACAATTGGTATAGCAAATAATGCTAATATTCCTCCGAAAATTATTGTGTATATTAATCCAACAACTGCCCATCCAAATAGTTTAATAAGTATTGATAACGCTCTAAATAATTTACTTTGTATGTTTAGTTTAAATAATTCCCATTTAATTTTCATATTTTATTCTCCTGCCAATCTAAGTATATTTTCAATTGCTTTCTTAGTTGCAATCAATTTACCTTTATGATTGTCTAATATTTTATTTACTTCATTTGGAGTTTCAATTGCAAATGATCTATCCAATTTGTTTGTCTATCATTTTTGGATGAAGGAAAATTAATTACTTTGCTCATTTCAAATACATTTACCGATATAATAATTAATACAGCAAACATAATTATTCACACTCCTTAAATTTTACTTCTCTTCGGTATAAAACTCTTTAAATAATTCATCTGGATTATATGTTAATCTTCTTTCCTCATCATAATCTTCGCCTTTTGGAATATTATCATTCCTTATGTAAAACGTCTTTGAATTATCTATAACCACTTTGAATTTATTAGGTCTAAAACTTTTATCCCTCCTTCTCTTCAATGAGAATTCAACTGCCACTTTTTCTCTTTCAACTTTTTCTAATAGATTCATTAATACTCTTCTAGAAGTTCTTAAATGATCTACTCTTTGTTCTAATTCTGAAATTCTAGTTTTTTGTAGTTTATTTTCATTCTCTAAACGCTCAACATATTTTTGTTTAGGGAGTTGTTTTGCCCATTGGTCAGGAATATCATTCATTTTACCAAACTCCTTTATTAAATTACATTAAATACTACTTTTCCATAACCTAAACTAATAACCAATCCCTCTACCACTTCTTGTAAATTAACCATAGCATTATCAAACAATTTATTATCTTTACCAATCGCATTAACAACATTTTGTTGTGCTTGGGCAGATAATATTTGAGTGTCACTTTGACTAAATTGATCAAACATAAACATGTTGTCTTCATTTATAATTCTTGAGTTTTGAGTGTTTTGTTCAATATAAATGAGTTGGATTCTGTTTTTTGGGATGCTTATGTATACTTTCCCATCTTCTATTTTTAATACTTTTATGTATTCAAGACTGTTGACACCAATTCCAAAATTATATTCGAAGTCAAGAGTGATTTCTCTTAATGTAAACTTATCAAAGAATTTATCCTTATTGGTTATCTTGCTAAAATAATTATATTTTCCTTTTAATGATGTAATTTCACCTACCTTTCTTAATTCATTTTGGATTAGAGTTGGATTTTGCATTTTCTTTAATTCTGCTGTTCTTTCAATGTCTTTTTGATAATCTCTTAGTTGAGATTGTTCAATTGGTATGGGTCTTGGTATAGAAAAATTATGATATTTCATATAAATATTTGTAGCGAATAATGCTCCAACAACCAAGAGGATAGTGAATTTCTTCATTCAAATATCCTCCTTTAGCATTATTTATTGATTCTTGCAAATCCTAGATATTCAATCCCATCTTTATATTCTTTCAATCTATTTTCCATACTCATACCTGCTTCTTTAGCTAATTCTGCTAGATTATAAATATCATTTGCTAAACTTTGAACATCATACAATAAATTATCTATATTTTCATAACTATTGTCTTTAATTTTTAATATCTCATCTGCTTTTGTTAAAATCTTATAATGATAATGACATATATTTTCTTTAGGCATTTTGATTTTCTTCCTTTCTTAATCATTACATGGCTAATATAAACCCATCTGGGCAATCACGTAAATCGTCCATGAAAATATTAATCATTTTATCACTTCCTCCTTAACCTTTCAAATAGTCATTTTATGGATTCTATTTTTATATTCAATTGCTATTTTACATGTATTACAATCATTACTACATTGTCCATATGTTCCACCTAACAAACAGATTCCATCACTTGTGGCATAATCAATATTATTTTCCATAATTAATTCACTAACTCCTTTCTAACAATTTCACTAGCTAACTTACCATCATAAGTCCCACCGTAGGAATTCTTCAATACAGACATAACTTTGCCAATTTGCACTTCTGAATTAATATCTTTCAATGCTTCAATGATATCTTTGACAACATTTTCTAACTCATTATAACTCATCTTTTGAGGCAAATACTTACTCAGAACTAAAATCTCAGAAACAATATTACATGTGTCCTTATTATTTTTCAAAAGAATTGTTTGAATCTCGTTTGCATTTTTCACAAACTTCTCTATGACTTGTAATACTTCTTGGTCTGTAGATTCTCTGTTTCCAAGGTTTTTACCTATCATACTTGCTTCAGAATAGAGTGTGGTTAATAATGTTGCCGTATCAGTTTTACGAGCTTTACGAGCGATAAGAGCGTCTGATTTAATTTGATTAATTAACATTTTAATGCCTTCTTTCCTATTTTATTTATAAAAATCAATTCTAAATTTTATCCTACTCTTGATAAGGACAAAACCACATTGGAAAATCTTCTGTTCTAATACAATTTACATTAATACAATTCTCACAGGGAGACCAGTATGTATCCTCTTTCATTTGAAATTCTGCAAAATCTAACCATTGAATAAGTTCCTCTTCTGTGTTTTCAATACCTTTTTCTCCAAAGAATGCAATAATTTCATTTGTCAACTTATCTTTTGTGCGTTGATAAATCATTTTTATTCCTCCTTTATAACTAACTTTAAAATATTAGTATGTAATGGTTTAACATCATAAATTTCCTCATTGTATTCCTCATATTCTTCAAATTCCTGATTCGAATTATCAGAACTATAATACTCTTTCCATGGATCTTCATCATAATTCCATTCATTCGTAATTTTCCACTCGTCGAACAAAGTTTGATGTAATTCATGATCTGAAATAAATGTTGGAACATACCCTGATTCATTCATAAAATTTTCTGGAACTACTAAAAGTCCTTTCACAATATTAGTTAAACATGTTTCGCATAACCAAAAATCAAATGCACTCATACTTTGTCCTATAGAAGTTTTAAAGTTTTGTATCGTAGAAGTTGGTTCAAAATATTCACCACATTGATGACATTGAATAGCAACTACTTCGTTAACTTCTTTTATTACTTTTTTAGTGATAATCATATTTTCTTCACACTCTTCTTTCTTTAATTATTTTCCTTAAATGACTATACGAATTAGTTTTATAATTTATGGGGGTCTTGGAAAGTTTTATGAAAAATATATTCGTTGATTAATTATGTATCAATGGAATGCTCCTTCTTCCATTCTATGAGAATAAATTATATTCCCTCTGTCATCATCTTCAATAAATTTAATCCCTCGCCTATGTCTACTTGCTTCTAATTCTTTAGTAATCCTTTCATACTATTATCATAACTATATTCACCAAAATATTTATTTTCTGCGTTTTTCCGTGATTTTACTGCGTCTTCGAAATTATGGAATCTACCAAGCTTCATAATCTTCTTATTAACAGTTATATATGCCACCCATTTCATATACTCTTTATCCCATGCAACCCCTTTAACTCCAGATGTATTATTACTTGATATAATTTTATTCATTTGATTTTGACTATCACTAACTAATCTTAATTTACTTTTTCGATTGTCAGTTATATTATGAAATATATGATCAACATCTTCATTTTCTTTTGCATTCATTATGAATCTATGCATATTAACATATGTTTCAACATCGCCATTTACGTTAATATTTCTTGCAATTACATATCCTTTGCGTAAAGACCAACAATAATCTTTAATTAAATCATAATCTTCTAAATCAAAATAAAATTCTTTTCCTTTTGACGTATATCCAATTCCATATTCACCTGTTAAATTATATGTGTTGAATTTCTTTTTAATTAACTTGTTTAGATTAACAATCTTTTCCTTTTGTAAACATCCACAACTCTTTGTATTTCCACTAACCAATGAACCAGATATCACTGATATAATGGTTTTATCTTCACAATTGCATTCACATAACCAATATACACCTTTCTTTTGATTTTCGTAATCTCTTCTAAGTACAATTAGTCTTTCGAATACCATGCCCGTCAAATCTTTAAATTTGTTATTTATAATTTCCACCTCTTTAACTTAATATGTAATATTATCTACTACCGATTAATTAATTCACGTTCACTTATATGTTCTACCACAACAAAGTTATCATCAACACTCATTTTAAATTTAAAATCATTGGGTTTATTTCTGCCAAATCTTTTTATCATCTCCCTTTCTAATGCTTCTTGTTTTTTTAATCTATCTTTAAACCCATCAAACTGAACATATACAAAATCTCTCATAAATTAAAACATCTCCTTAATTTTATTTTTATATTTAATAATTATGCTAATCATTAAAATTTTTTACTTTTTTAATAGTTCAATTAATTAATCTTTAATTATTTCAACATATGCTTGTGTTACTCCGAAATCTTTTGCAAACTTACTTGCTTTACTACTTTTAAAATCCCCAACAAACAAATCGATACGCATTCCAGTAATTGCACCACCAGTATCTTTTGAGACATAAATATTGTCATACCTCTTATACTTGCCTTCTTTGAATGTAAGCCTTACTTTACTTCCTAAAGGGATGATACTAGGGTCAACAGAAATAACCCTAGCAGAATAAATTGTATGGCCTCTCAAGTCATATCCAGACGAAGTAATTCCATATCCTTTTGAACCTCTTGATTTTTGGCAACTATTAAAAGAAAGGTCATATGCTGTTACAGTAAACTCGATTGGTTCTGGTTTTTCATAAGTCTTAACTACTATGTATTGCTTTCTTAGTTCTTTTAAGACATTAGCATCACTTCCTAAATAATTATTGATATGATTTGATCCCATACTATTTATGATAATAAATGCACTAAGTAAGATACTAATCTTTCTCATTTTGTAACTTCTCTTTTCTGTCAAGTTTTATTTTATGTTTAAACGATTAAGAGGAAGGTGGATTAAATCCCCACCTCACACATTGATCTGTAATCCATTAAAATACTTTTAATTCCTATAGAATCAACCACTGGATGGTATATTTCTATTTCATCGATTACTATGTGTTTAAATGGATAAGTTTTAGCGATGCCTAGTTTGACCTCGCTTCTTGAAACTTCTAACATATTTACTCTTTCAATATGGAATGCAATACCAAATTTTATTTTTATTCCCTTTTCTTGGAGAAGATTCAATTCATTTTTAGCATCTAATTCATCTGTATATGTATAATAGCCATTAGAAAGCGTTTCTGAATAAGAATATATATATTTCCTAATTTGTTTGTCATATGAGATTGAGTTAACTCCTACAAAATTTCCTCTGCTATCTTTTAGTA
>Ga0209000_1001383_pt1 | contig 15707 bp, 12 predicted proteins | sample RifGroD2_FD_183998 | JGI IMG/M metagenome (GOLD analysis project Ga0209000, IMG submission 183998) | Groundwater microbial communities from Rifle, Colorado, USA - Groundwater D2 (SPAdes) (version 2) | ecosystem: Environmental > Aquatic > Deep subsurface > Groundwater | place: Rifle, Colorado...
GTGAGTGCGCTCGAAGGCGCCCTCAAGGCGCAGAAAGCCCCGAAGCGCGGCCGCGTTCTGCTGGCCACCGTGAAGGGGGACGTGCACGATATAGGCAAGAACCTCGTCGGGATAATTTTCGAAAGCAACGGCTTCGAAGTGGAGGACCTGGGCGTGAAAGTGGCGCCCGAGGACATCACCGCCGCGGCCGTTAAGTCCAGGCCGGACTTCATCGGCCTGTCCGGCCTGCTGGTGCGCTCCTGCGAGCAGATGACCATAACCGCGAGGGAACTGGCCAAAGCCGGGGTGAAAGTACCGCTGATGGTGGGCGGCGCGGCCCTTACCGAAAAATTCACCAGCGTGAACATCATCCCGAATTACGGCGGGCCCGTCTTCTACGCCAAGGACGCAATGGAGGGCCTGAACTATGTGCTGGCCCGCGTCAGCGTTAATCCAGTATGACCAGCCACTTTTCCCCGGACGACATCCCCGTCCCGGCGGACCTGGAGCGGCATTTTACCGGCGAGCAGCCGCTCGGCGAGCTGTTCGAGAACATCGACGAGGACCTTTTCAACCTGCGCTTCCTGAAGCTGAAGAAGGGCCAGGAGGAAAAGGCCCGCGAGACCAAGGTCCTGCTGGCCGGGCTGAAGGACGAGATAATAAAAAAAGGGCTTATCAAGGCCCGCGGCGTTTACAGGTTCTTCCCGGTGAACAGCTCCGGCGACGACCTGCTCTTCTACGGCGCCGGCGGAGAAAAGCCGGTTGTTTTCAGCTTCCCGCGGCAGGCCGGCGGGGAAAAACTCTGCCTGGCCGATTTCGCCGCTCCCGCCGGGGAGGGCAGGAAAGATTATTCGGCGCTGCTGGCCGTGACCTGCGGCGAGGGAGTGCTGGAGCTGGCGAAGCGCGAGCGCGAGGCGGGGAACTATGTCAGGTCCTACCTGGTGGAGGCCCTGGCCATCATGCTGGCCGAGGCTTTCGCCGACGTCCTGCATTACCGGATCCGCAAAGAATGGGGGATAGCCGAGGAGAACCCCGCGAAGCCGCTGCTGCGCAGCAAATACCGCGGTAAAAGATATTCCTTCGGCTACCCGGTCTGCCCGGACCTGGCCAACCAGAAGATCCTCTTCGACCTGCTGAAGCCGGAGCCCGACGCGGGCCTGCGCCTGACCGACGGTTTCATGATGGACCCGGAGGCCTCGGTGTCCGCCATAGTCTTCCACAACCCTAAGGCGGTGTATTTCGGTATCTGACTGCCGAGGCTTCGCCTCGCCAGGAAGCGGTCTATCGAGGTTGAGCCTCGATAGGACTTTTTTAGGTCTTGACAACTGAAATACGTCTGCTAAACTATCAGTGAGTCCGCAGCCCTTATAAACGGGTTTTCGCGGACTCTTACTTTTTAGCCTATTTCCTGTACTCGAAACCGGACATATCTATATAGAAAGTGCGGCCTTTGCGGGTGACTTTGGCCAGCCCGTTGCGGAAGCCTCCCGCCTGCTCGTACTTGAAACCTATCACGACCTTGCCTTTCCTGTCTATGTAGCCCCAGCCGCCCTTGAAGTCCTTAAGGACGGGGGCCAGGCCCCATTCGAAAGCGGCGCACATGGCGAAACCCGCGGGAATAATTTCTTTGCCTTCCTGGTCTATATAGCCGCAGCGCCCCCCGTCCTCCAGGTGCTGGGCGTGCGCCAGTCCGTCGGTATAGGGGCCGATGGAAACATAGGGGCGCTCCTTGAAAGCAAGGGTCCGGCGGCTGATAAAGCCGTATTTGTCGCCCAGCCTGGCCGCGGCGAAGCCGGCGCTGAAGGGGAAGGCCTCCGAATAGACCGGCGGGAGGGCTTCTTTCCCGGACAGGTCTATAAAGCCGTATTTCCCGTTCACCTTCACGCGGGCCAGGCCCTCGCTGACCGGGTAAACCTCTTCGTAAATGCCGCCGCGGAATTCGAGGCCGTCCCTGAGGAGCAGCCCCCAGCGCCCGCCCTTCTTCGCGGGGGCGGCCCCTTCCTTGAAAGGAAGGAGTTCCTCGTATTCGAAGGGAACGGCGGCTTTGCCGTTTTTATCCACGCAGCCCCAGAGGCCGCGGGCCTTTACCGGGGCGCAGCCCTCGCTGAAAGAGCCGGCCGACTGGTAAGAGAGGGGGAGGACTTTTTTCCCGGCTTTGTCTATGAAGCCGTATTTCCCGCCGGCGCGCACCAGGGCCAGGTCCTCGCTGAAGGGTTCCGCGTAATCGTAGCGGGCGGGGATCTCCAGGTCGCCGCCGGGGGCCGAATAGCCCCATTTGCCCCCGGAATTATAGGGGATCAGCTCCTGGGCCGGGGCCTGCGCCGCAAGGACGAAAAGTAAGAGCAAAGAGGCTTTCTTCATAGTGGAAATGATACCAATTTTTATTTGTATAATTGCCTTAACATGAAAAAAAGGATCGCGGTTTACCCCGGCAGCTTCGACCCCGTCACCTTCGGCCACCTCGATATCATAGACAGGGCCGCCAAGATCTTCGACCATATCATAGTCAGCGTTTTCGTCCACAGCTCCAAGAAGCATATGTTCTCGCTCGAGGAGCGGGTGGGGATGCTCAAGGCCGTCCTTAAGGGCAAGAAGAACGTCTCGGTGGATTGCTTCGAAGGCCTGTTGGTGGATTACGTCAAAAAGAAAAAAACGGACGTCGTGATCAGGGGCCTGCGCGCTATTTCAGACCTGGAATACGAGTTCCAGATAGCCGCCACCAACCGCACCCTGTATCCCGGCATAGAGACGGTTTTCTTCATGCCGCGCCAGCGCTACACCTATCTTTCCTCCAGCATAGTGCGCGATATAGCCCATTTCAAGGGCGACGTCTCCAAGCTGGTCCCGCCTTACGTGGCCAAAGTTATAGCCGCCAGGAAAAGCTAGGGCCCGTATATAAAGTTTCATGATTTACGGCGGGGTAATTTAGTATATTATTTGGGAATCAGCAGCAGGGGGCCGGAAAACCGTCATTATAAAGTTGCCGGACTTCGTGGAAGACTAAAAACAGCAAGGGGTAAATAATGAAAAAAGCAATGTTCGCGGTAGTTCTGCTCTGCAGTGTTTTCGCCGGTTCCGCTTCCGCTTATGACTTCGTCTGGACTACGCCTGTTCCATCCAGCCGCGCTCTAGTAACCAAGAAAATGAACATAGACGGCTACCTGCCTTGGAGCTCCGGCGGTTCGGCCAGGGCCATGGGCATGGGCGGCGCTTATACCGCCGTCGCCAACGACCTGGGCGGCTCCGTAGAATATAACCCGGCCGGCCTTACGCAGCTGGGCCACGTCACCATCTCCGCCCTCGCCATAGCCAGGCGCAACACCGACCTGGACGCCAGCGGCAAAAAGACCTCCAAATGGAAGATAGTCCCCACGCAGGCCGGCGCCGCCCTGAGGATAGGCCCGGTGGCCGTGGCGGTCAGCCGCAAGCAGCCCGAGACCACTTCGGCTTTCCAGAAGTACTCCTCGGTGCAGAGCAACCTGTACGCTCCCGACGGCTGGAGAATGTCTTACACCAAGTTCAGCGACAAGCTCGACACCAAGGACCTGGACACCATGGTCCTTACCGGCGCTATCCGGGTCGGCAAGCTTTCGCTCGGCGCGAACTATAACAGCATCAAGGGCGATATAGTGCGCACGCAGCGCGGCAGGAACGACCTGCGCGCCGGTCTGACCTCCAACAACTACTTCAACGCCACTGAGAAGGTCAACTTCAAAGGCTATACCATGGACGCCGGCCTGATCTTCGACATGGGCGCTTTCCAGGTGGGAGCCGCCGCGAAGAACTTCAAAGGCAGCGTGGACGTTAAGCGGGATATCACCTGGCAGGACAACTTCGACGTGGGCGCCGGCAATACCTGGAACTGGGTCTCGCCCAGCAGCAGGGAAGAGATCACCAAGTTCGCTCCCACCACCACCGTCGGCGCGGCCCTGATCCTGGGCAAGATACTCACCCTGGACGTGGACTATTCCACCACCAAGCTGGAGGACAGCAAGAGGAACCAGGCGCGGGTCGGCGCCGAGCTGGCCGTCATCCCCGGTTTCCTTTTCGCCCGCGCGGGCGTGAAGGCCGACCTCAAGAACAAGATCGAGGACCAGGACAACAAGACCAACGAGTACTTCGTGGGCGCCGGCCTGAAGATGCTCATGCTGACCGTGGACGCCTCGGCCTCGCTGGCCTCAGCCAAAGCGGGCTCCGCCGGAGACAATATGTCCGGTGGCGTCAGCGCTACGCTGAAGTTCTAAGCGTTAAACGGTTCAAAGCCGCGAAGCGATCCCCTCTTTTCCGGAAGGAAAAGGGGGGATCTCTTTTTAGCAACCGCATCCCGGTCGGTCTGGAGGAAAAAAGCGACTCGTTGATAGGTGAAACATCGTGTTATTGCGTGTGATACTGGCCTGTGGAAAGAGAAATAGTTTCCAGACCTCTTAACACTTTTGGGAATGATTTTTTTCCCCAGCCGTCGATAGACGACAATACTTTCCCGTCCCTCATAAAATAAAAATACGGGGAACTCCTGAAGTTGAATTCCGGCAGTCTGCTTTCCTTGTAGGCGATATATATGTCAGGGAAATTAAATTGCTCCCGCCACCTCAAAACCCCCCTGACATCGAACTTGATTGTTAACAGCACACTGTGCTTTTTAAATACAGGCGCTAATTCGGGGTCGGCCAATAGTTGTTTCATCGCACGCTCGGCAACCGGGCAACCCGCAGATACTAACACCACTATTTTGGGACCCGTTTCGAGATGAAGTTCTTTAAGTTCTATTTTCTCCCCGTCGTCTAAAACATCATATACGCTCCACCGGGCCGTTACGGCTTCCGTGTCCACGATTATTACCTTGGGAACAGCGGGGTAATTTGCGGCAGGGAAGCGCTCCCTGATATCCCTGGCCTTGTCAAACATTCTTATATTGAGATAGGCCCAATACATATCCTCGACATTTTGGCCGGCATAGTTATTCCGCCGCACTTTCTCATTAAAAGCGTTTTGCTGCCAGCCGATATATTCAAGGTTTTCAGGAAAGTAAAAAGTGAGATTTTCAGAGACCTCGCATAGCAGATTTAAGGTTTTAAGAGAATATTCCTTAAGCCGCTTACCAGAGAAATCTTCATTCCTTAGCTTTCCGGGCAGAAAGCCGGCTTTTCTTAGGGTAAAGCCCTGCCGGGACACTTCCTTATGAACTTCATCGGCGATCTTAGCCGTCCTGAGCTCCGATCTGGAACACCCGATCAGCGCGACGGCACATAAAACCGGAAAATAGCAGGATAATTTGGCTTTCATATTTTTAGAACTCAACGAGAGGCCTCTCCCGGTTTGTCTTTCCTAAAGCGAGTGTGTGCTCCGGGCTGATTTCTCCCGGAGCAGCCCACGCGGTTTAGTCGGTGTCTTGGCAGGAGGAATCACATACCGAGTTCTTATCATCTAAGCATTTATGCTCACCTTCGCCATCACCATTACATGCCGCATCGTAACATACACCGCCGAGACAGAGAGATTTGTGTCCGAACAGCCCTACAGGCCCCGAAGTCGTCGCGATAGCTTTAATTATTTCATCCATCCTGGCGGGTTGAACCGCTCTCCTGAGACTACCGATATAGGCGGATGCAAAAGAACCATCCTTGAACGCTATGTTATCTAAAAATTCGTTCCTGACATCCGGAGGAATATCCTGGAATAATTTAGATATCTCGGTAAATCGCGCCGGAGTTTTCGTCTTCTGCAGCAATCTCTTGGCGCTTACCTCCGGTTTGTGGAAAAGAGTTCTTACCACAGAATCTACCTCTTCACCGGTTAAGGTCCTTTTAAGAGGAGCAAGGGACATTGACACGACTCTTCCGTTTTTCAGGACCAGGCTATTAAGGAACTTCGCGCGATCTTCAGCAGGAATATCCTTCAGAAGCTCTTTCATCACCACCAGGCGGGAAGATCGCTGTACTGCGGAACCGGGGGCGGCCTGTTTTGCTGTTTCCTGAGACACAGCAGGGAGTATAATGTTTTTCCCTTTGTCTATTATTGTTTCCTGGGGATTCTTATATATCTTATCAAAAGCCAGTAGTTCCCCGTCTTCCGCAATCCCCAACCCGGCGCACACGAACAGGCCGGCTACTCCTAAGATTATCGCACCTAATTTGGTTTTCATTTGCCCTCCTAATATCCGTATTCTATCCTAAGTCCTTCTTTCGCGTCCTGCGGGGCAATTTATGTGCCAATGTGGCATAGGAGGTTTCTTGGGGGATTTTAGGGTAAAATCGAGGCTTCAGGCTAGATTTTTTGAGTGGTCTGGAGAAAATATTTGCATATGAAAATAAAATTTCAGATGAAAATGTTGCTGGCGGGTTTACTTTGGGGATTAATCGAATTCGGTGAGGTTTTTGCGGTACTTAAGGGGCACGTTCTTGCGCTGTAGCTCCGGGTTTATTCTTTCTTTGATGGCGATGGTCTTGAAAAAGTGCTGCCAGAGTTCGCGCACTTCCGCTTCTTTGGCGTCCTCGAGCAGCCGCGCTGAATCAAGCGGGGCGTAGAGAAGCCGGCCCTTGAAATAGAGCGCGGCATTATTGCGCCTGGCGTCGTGGATGACCCAGTTGAAAGTCCCCAGCCGGGCGCGGAAATGCGGGACCAGGAGGGCCAGTATATTATGGTCCGGCTCGATCCTGGAATAAAGCGTCTTGTCCGCCAGTTCTTTGAAGCGGACGAAGCCTTTGAACATATGGGCCTCGCCGCCTACGCTGGCCGAAAGGCGGTGTACCTTCCTCACCCTGTCGTCGGCCAGCATATTGTCGGCCCCCGGGCCTTTGGCGGCAAGCAGCTTAACGTATTCCAATATGCCGGTTTCCGACCCGGAGACTTCCGAGAGGAAAGCGAAGCGGAGATGCTGCCAGGACTCGGCGGAGCCGCGGCGCTCGACTAAGTCCCGCGCGGCGGCGGCGCGCAGCGGGTCCGTCCCGGAATTAAAGAATTCCGAGAAAAGCCCCGCTTCCTCCGCGCCCTCCTTCGCGATAGCGCAGGAGTCCGCGCTGTCCAGCGCGAGAGAGAGCGCCGTCAGGAAGCTTTCAAAACTTCCGTCATAGAGGTATGTCTTCATAGCTGGCCGCTTACCGTCCCGGCCAGGCCCTCCTTCATAAGCTCTTTCTCCCCGAACAGGTCCAGCTGGCCGTTCGGGTTCTTATGCTCGAGCAGCTTTATCTTTATAGCCTCCTCGCTTTCTTTTTTCAAACCGGCGTATTTGCCGCCGGCTGTCACGAAATAGACGGCGCGCTTCATCACAACTCCAAGTTTTTTGAGGTCGTCCAGGCTCAGGGGCCCCGCGCGGCGGGCGCGCAGTATCCTCCTCGCCGAGGTCACGCCTATGCCGGGCACGCGCAGGAGCTCTTCATAGGGGGCTTTATTTACCTCGAGGGGGAAAAGGTGGAGATTGTTTATCGCCCAGACGGTCTTTGGGTCGAAAGAGAGGTCGAGCGTTGGATGCTTTTCGTCCAGCAGCTCGTCGGCCGTGAAGCCGTAGAAGCGGAGCAGCCAGTCGGCCTGGTAAAGCCGGTGCTCGCGCAGCAGGGGCGGGTCAAGAAGGACAGGGAGGCGGCTGTCCTTCATTATCGGCACGAAGGCGGAATAATAGACGCGCTTCAGCCGCATCTTGTCGTAAAGGGCCTCGCTCAGTTTTATTATTTCCCGGTCCGTCTCCGGCGTGGCGCCGATGATGAGCTGGGTGCTCTGCCCGGCCGGGGCATAGGCGGGGGAACTTTTAATGGAGAGGCGCTCGTCCTTAGAGGCGGAAATCCTGTCGGCCAGGCGGCTCATAGGAGTAAGCACCGTGGTTTTTGTCTTTCCCGGGGCCAGCAGGCGCAGGCTTTTATCGCTGGGCAGCTCTATATTCACGCTCACCCGGTCCGCCCAGAGGCCGGCCTGGTCGATCAGGGCCTGGTCGGCGCCGGGTATGACCTTCATATGCACATAGCCGTTGAAGCGGAACTGCTCCCGCAGCTTGCGGACAGCCTCCAGCATCAGCTCCATAGTGCGGTCCGGAGAAACTGTTATCCCCGAGCTGAGGAAAAGGCCCTCGATATAATTCCTTTTGTAGAATTCGAAAGTCAGGCCCGCTATCTCGTCCGGTGTTAAAATAGCCTTCGGAGAATCGTTGGAGCGGCGGTTGACGCAATAAGCGCAGTCATAGACGCATTCATTGGTCATCAATATTTTTAAAAGCGAAATGCAGCGCCCGTCGGCCGCCCAGCTGTGGCAGACCCCGCTCAGATGCGCCGCCCCGGTGCCGCCGGCGCCGCCGCGGTCGGAGCCGCTGGAGGCGCAGGAGGCGTCGTACTTGGCGGAATCCGCCAGTATCTCGAGTTTTTTGTCCAGGTCCATATAAAGAGTCTAGCAGGTCAACCCGACAAGGGCTTGTCGGGTTCAAAAAACGATTTTCCGCTGTGTGTTCAAGAAAGCCGGGGAACTATTTTTATATTATAGCTGAGCAACCCGGGATCGGCAACCCATGGAAAAAGTCTATATTTACGCGCTTGCGGCCAATCTGAGCTTCGCCATCGGCGTGCAGTTCTTCACGCATTACGCGAAGCGCACCTCCAGCCTTTGGGTGAACTGCTTCAAGGCGGCGGTGGCCGCCGTCCTGTTCGGCCTTACTATCTTCGCGCAGGGCGGCTTCCACGCCATAGGTTACGGCTATGCCGCTCTTTTTTTCGTTTCGGGGATGGTGGGGCTCGGCCTGGCCGACGTCCTCCTGATAAAAGCCTTCTCCCTCATGGGGCCGGGCAGGACCATGATGCTTTTCGGCTTCCAGCCGCTGGTGATAGGCCTGATCAGCTATTTCGCTTTCGGGCAGGCCGTGGACGTCAGGAAGATCTACGCTATTCTCTTCTTTATAGTCTGCCTTTTCATTTTCTCCCTGGAATCGTTCAGGAAGCAGGGCCACTGGAACGCTAAGGCCAGCTTCTTCGCCCTGTCCGGCGTGGTCCTGGACGCGGTCGGGGTGCTGATAACCAGGTACACTTTCAACCACAGCCCCGGCCTGAGCACGACCGAGGGGAATTTCTACCGGGCCGTCGGCGCTCTGCTTCTTTTCTGGCTGCTGTCCAGGTTCAAGCCTTTCCAGTTCTGGGGCCGGCTGGGTTCGCTCGGCCGCCGGAACCTGCTCTGGATAGCCCTGGGTTCAGTAGCCGGGACTTACCTGTCCCTGATGTTCTACCTCAGCGCCGTGCGCTATGCCGGCGCGCTGGCCGCGGTCTCCGGCATAGCCATCACGGGCACCCTCTTCGCCTCGGCCTTCGAATGCGTCGTGGACAGGAAGCTCCCTTCCGCCTACCTGCTGGTCTCTTTCGTCTTTTTCCTGGGCGGCATGGCCTTCCTGTTCTGAAGGGCCGCTTCCTCGAACTTCGGCCGGCCGTAGTGGTCGTAAAGCTCGCTCTCATAATCCTCGCTGACCGGCACCGACGGGTCGAAACCCGGGCTGGCCTTTACGGCCAGGCGCGTCAGGTCCACGAACACTTCGGAGGTTTCCCAGTCCACCCGCTCTATCCAGTGGGGGGAGATCAGGACTTTCCTGCCGGGCAGCCAGTTGCCCGTGCCGGCCACCAAATAGCGGATCAGCCATTTCCCGTCGTCTATTATATAATCCTCCACATGCCCGATAAGGCCGTCGGCCGCGTGGAGGCGGTAGCCCGAGACGGCGCGCGTGCTCTGCAGGCGGGTTTCCTCCATGGTCGGCCCGTTCCCTTTCGCTTCTTCGTCCTCCTCCAGGGCGGGAGGGAAAAGCGTGCCCCCGGACATGCCGCCGGCGTAGAAGCCGTCGCCCCAATAGAGCGGCCAGGCATAATGCCGGTGCAGTTCCAGCTCATGCTGGCGCGTAACTGTCTTTTCCGTGTCTATGTCAGGGCTGCTGCGCACCTGCTCCCTGGTCAGGGCGACCGGGAAGGTCCTGCCCCGCCAATCGTGGACTTTAAGGGCCGCGGGCGCTATAAGCACCTTCCGGCCAGAAAGCCAGCCCCCGGTATCGGCCACCATGTAGCGGATATCCCAGGTCTCGTCGTCGAACAGGAAATCGTCCACTTTCCCGATCTCCCCGTCAGCCGCGTGTATCTTATGGCCTGTCAGGCCGTTTATATTGCGAAGCATTTTCCCCCCTTGTGTCGGATAAAAGATAAAGAAAGCCAGGCTTTCTCCTTTGGCGGAAAAGCCCGCGGGACCGCGGCCAGCTTTTATCTTTTACCTTCCCCTGCCCATTGAGGTCATTCTAATAGATTTGATCTGAAAAAAGCAACCTGAACTAGGAGAGGCACCCGGCCTTGAAGCGCCCCCTGTATTTTAGTATCGTTTCCTTGTATTCGGACGGGGGGAGGGTAAGTTCAATTTTATTGTAAGCAGGGCCTGGCGCCGCCAAGCCCCGGTATAGGCATGACCGTGAAAAAAAAGAAAGGAAAAACGACTCCTCCGGCAGCGGAGGCGCTTCCGGCCGCGGAGCCGGCTGAAAAGGCCGGGCGCTTCCCCATCGTCGGGATAGGCGCCTCGGCCGGCGGGCTGCCGGCTTTCGAGGCTTTCTTTTCCGGCATGCCGGCGGACGCGGGCACAGGCCTGGCCTTCGTGCTGGTGCAGCATTTGGCCCCGGACCATAAGAGCATCCTGACCGAGCTGGTGGGGCGCTGTACCAAGCTGCGGGTTTTCGAGGTGAAGGACGGGATGAAGGTGAAGCCGGGCTGCGTTTATGTAATACCGCCCAACCGCGACATGGCCTTCATCGACGGCGCGCTGCAGCTTTTCGACCCGGCTGCCGCGCAGGGCCCGCGGCTGCCCATAGATTTCTTCTTCCGCTCCCTGGCCGAGGACCAGGGGGAAATGGCCGTGGGCATAGTGCTTTCCGGCACCGGCAGCGACGGGACCCTCGGCCTGCGGGCTATAAAGGGCGAGGGCGGGCTGGCCCTGGCGCAGGCCCCGGAAACGGCCGAGTACGACGGGATGCCGCGCAGCGCCATCGCTACCGGCCTGGTGGACTTCGTCCTGGCCCCGGCCGAAATGCCGGCCCGGCTGATAGCCTATGCCGGCCGCGCTTTCGAAAAGAAGGTTTCCGCCGCCACGGAGGAGGCGCCCGGGGACCTGCTGAAAAAGATCTTCGTGCTGCTCCGCTCCCGCACCGGCAACGATTTTTCGCAGTACAAGCGGAACACCATTCTCCGCCGCATCGAGCGGCGCATGGCCATCCGCCAGGTGGACAGCCTGGGCGGCTACGTGAAATACCTGCAGAAGGACCAGGCCGAGCTGGACGCGCTTTTCGGCGACCTGCTGATAGGCGTGACGAAGTTCTTCCGCGACCAGAAAGAATTCAAGGCGCTGGAGGAGGCCCTCGGGCCGCTCTTCGCCGGCAAGGCAGAGGGCTACACGGTAAGGGCCTGGGTGCCAGGCTGCTCTACGGGGGAGGAGGCCTATTCGCTGGCCATCCTGATGGCGGAGCGCCTGGAGGCGCTCAGGCTGGGGCTGCAGGTGCAGATCTTCGCCACCGACATCGACCACCGGTCCATCGAGACGGCCCGCGCCGGCATCTACCCGGCCGGGATCGCCGGCGACCTGGCCCCGGAGCGGCTCTCCCGTTTCTTTACGGCGGAGCCGGGCGGGATGGCCTACCGCATAAACAAGAACATCCGCGACATGATGGTCTTCTCCGAGCAGAACGTTCTCAAGGACCCGCCATTCTCCAGGCTGGACCTGGTGAGCTGCCGCAACCTCCTGATCTACCTCGGCGGGGAGCTGCAGGAAAAGCTGCTCCCGCTCTTCCATTACGCCCTGAACCAGCGCGGCCTCCTTTTCCTCGGCACCGCCGAAAGCATAGGCGGCTGCGAAAAGTTCTTCGAGCCGCTCAGCCATAAGGCCAAGCTCTTCCGGCGCAAGGAACTGGCCGGCGCGGGGCTGGTCCAGGGCGCCGCCAGGTTCACGCTGCCGCCTACAGGCGGAGGGTTCACCGCGCAGCGGGCCGGGACCACCGCCTCCGCGCGCAGGTCCACTCTGCGCGAGCTGGCCGAAAAGGCCATCCTGAGCCAGCGTGGTCTGGCCGCCGCGCTGACCGACGAGCGCGGCGAGATCCTGTACCTGCACGGCCGCAGCGGGCGCTACCTGGAGCCGGCCCCGGGCGAGGTCGGCATGAATATCCTGAAGATGGCCCGCGAAGGGCTGCGCGCGCCGCTGGCCGCGGCCCTGCAGGCGGCCGCCGTGAAAGAAGAGCCTGTCCGGCACGCCTGCCTGCGCGTGAAGACCAACGGGGATTTTACCTGGGTGAACCTGGCGGTGCAGCAGGTGAAGGACACCCCGGAGCCCGGGCAGCGGCTGTTCCTGGTGACGCTGGAGCCTTCCCAGCCGCCGGCGGAGGCGCGGCCCGGCGCGGCGGAGATGGGAGGAACGGCGGACCTGGACCGGCGCGTCGCGGCGCTGCAGGAGGAGCTCCGGGTCAAGGAAGAATCCCTGGAATCCGCCAACGCGGGGCTGGCCGACCTGAACGAAGAGCTGATGTCGGCCAACGAGGAGCTCCAGTCCGCCAACGAGGAGCTGCAGAGCACCAACGAGGAACTTTCCACCTCCACCGAGGAACTGCAGTCCATCAACGAGGAGCTGTCCACGGTGAACGCCGAGCAGCAGGAGAAGGTGGAAAAGCTGGCCCGGGCCAATAACGACATGATCAATTTGATGGCCAGCACCGGGATAGGCACTATTTTCGTGGACAATAAGCTGCGCGTGCAGCGCTTCACCCCGGCCGCCGCGCGGGTGGTGAACCTGATAGCCAGCGACGAGGGCCGCCCCCTGGCCCACCTGGTCTCCAACCTGGATAATTACAGCAGCCTGATGGAGGACACGCAGGCGGTGCTGGATACGCTTACGCCGAAAGACATCGAGGTGCGGGCCAGGACCGGGGAATGGTTCCTGCTGCGCATCCGGCCCTACCGCACCGTCGAGAACGTGATCGAAGGGGCGGCTATCACTTTCGTAGAGATCTCAGAGCTGAAGGCGGCCCAGGAGGGCGCGGCGCGGCTGGCCGTGGTCCTGCGCGACGCCTGCGACGCAGTTACGGCGCGGGACACGGACGGTCGCCTAATGGCCTGGAACCCGGCCGCCGAGAAGGCCTATGGCTGGAGCGAGGCGGAAGCGCTGCGGATGACTATATGCGACCTGGTCCCGGAAGAACTGCGGGAGGCCGAACTGGACAGGGCGAAGCGGCTCAGCCGGGCCGAGGCGCTTAAACCCTATGCCACCAAAAGGATACACAAGGACGGGCATATAGTGGAGGCCCGGGTTACCGCCACCGCGCTGCGGAACAAGTCCGGGGCGGTCTACGCTATTTCGACCACGGAAAGGGTGATAGAGGAAAAGCCGAAGGGTAAAGGCTGAGGGAAGCGGGGGGGGATACAATGGCAGACAGCAATGACGGGCCGGCTTCGCCGGAAACCGAGCAGGCTTTGCGCAGGCGCGCCGAGGTGCGGGTCCTGGAAAAACAGGACCAGTTCCCGGAGAACGCGCGCGCCCTGACGCCGGACCAGTCGAGGAAACTGCTGCATGAGCTGCGGGTGCACCAGATAGAGCTTGAACTGCAGAACGAAGAGCTGCGCAGCGCCCAGGAGCAGCTGCGGACCGCCGAGACCCGCTACCTGGACCTGTATGAAAAGGCGCCGGTAGGCTACCTGACCCTGGACAAGAACGGGATCATCCTGACGGCTAATTCCACCGCCGAGAAACTGTTCGCCGCGGAAAGACAGCCGCTGGTCGGGCTGCCCCTGAATAAATTCATCCTGCCGGAAGACCAGGATATTTTTTACCTGCACGGCAGGCGGCTGGAAAAAGGCGAAGCCGGGGGCTGCGAGCTGCGGATGCTGGGCGCTGTCCCTTTCTGGGCCAGGCTGGCTTCCACCATTGGGCAGCAAAACGGCGGCGAGGCCTTGTGGCGGGTAATGGTAAGCGATGTAAGCGAGGCCAAGGCGGCGCAGGCCCTGGCGGCGCTGGCGGCGCAGAACTGGCAGAAGACTTTTGACGCTATCGGCGACGTGGTCTGGATGCTGGACGCGGATTGCAGGGTAACGCTCGGGAACCAGGCCACCGAAAGGGTTTTCGGCCGTCCTGTCAGCGAGCTGCTGGGGATGCATTGCTATGAAATAGTGCACGGTACGGACCACCCTATAGAGGGCTGCCCCCTGCAGAGGGCCAGGAAAAGCATGCACCGGGAAAAACTGGAGCTTGAGTCCGGGGAAAGGACTTTCGAGATCATCGTGGACCCCATAGCGGACGGGGACGGCCGGTTTAACGGGGCGGTGCATGTTTTGATGGACATCACCGGCCGCAAAAATATCGAGAGGGAAAAACAGCGCCTTATGGACCGGCTGGAGGAAAAAAAGAAGGAAATGGACAGTTTCCTCTATATTACCACCCATGACCTGCGGACGCCGCTGGTGAACATCCTGGGCTTCAGCCAGAACCTGGCGAAGGATACTACGGAACTGCTGGACGTTGTCAAGCCGGCGGCTTTGCCGGAGGAGAAGCGGGAAGTCATAAGCGAGATAGGCGGGGAGCGGATACCTTCGGCGCTGAATTATATCTCCCAGAGCGCGCAAAAAATGGAGGAGGTCATCACCGCCATGCTCAAGATCTCCCGGGCCGGCAGCGTGGAAATACACCCGGAGACGGTGGAGATGAACGAGGCCCTGAAAGTCGTAATGGAGACTATGCGCTACCAGTTCGAGGAGGCCGGGGCCGTTCTGAAAGCCGGGGAACTGCCTCCCTGCACCGCTGACCCGGTTTCGGTGAACCATATTTTCACCAATTTGCTGGCCAATGCGGTGAAGTACCGCGACAAGGACCGCAAGCTGGAAATTACAGTGAGCGGGAAAAAAAACGGGACCGGCACGGTGCTTTATTCCGTGGCGGACAACGGGCCGGGGATAAAAGCGGCGGACCTGCCGCGGATCTGGCAGCTCTTCTTCCGCGGCGAGGTTCCGGGCGTGAAGAAAGGCGAAGGGATAGGCCTGGCCCTGGTAAGGCGCATGGTGGACAGGAACGCCGGCCGGATCTGGGCGGAGTCGAAAGAGGGAGAGGGCTCGACTTTTTTCGTAGAACTGCCCGCTTAACTTTCCGCCGCTTAAAAAATAATGATAAGCTGGTTTATGCTCAGCACCGCTCCGCTTAAACTTTTTTTAACCTGCTTCTTCCTTTTTACAGCCGCCGTTCCGGCCCTGGCCGGGCAGCGGGAGTTCGAACCGGAAACCCTCGTTCCCTCCTATATCCCGGCCGGCCGCCCGGCCCAGGCCGAGCTGACGGCGGGGCTGCGCGCCAGGGTCAAAACCCTGGGGCTCAACGCCCTGCCCGGGCTTAAAGGCGGCAAGGTGTCTAAAGCCCTCCTGCTCCTGCCGAAGGACCGCGGCGGGGCTGGCGTAATCAATTTCGAGATAGAAGGCGGGAAGCGGGCCGGGCTCTACCAGTGCGAGGCGCTGGGCCGCGGCCTGACCTCCAGCGAGCCGAAGCCGCGCTGGCCCGGCGGCTTTATAGGCGGCTCCGCCGTCTATTATGCGCCGAAGGAGGTCTCCGACGGGGCCACGGTGCCCGGGGTCTATGATTTGCGGAATATTTCGCCGGAGCGCTACGAGATAGTTTTCCTGGGCAAGCCGGAGGACCTTAAGGGTGAAGAAGCGGTAGTCGCGAGGACCAAAAATAAAAAAAGCGGGAAGAGGCCTTTCTTCTCGGCCGTCTGGAAGCAC
>Ga0209000_1001386_pt1 | contig 15695 bp, 33 predicted proteins | sample RifGroD2_FD_183998 | JGI IMG/M metagenome (GOLD analysis project Ga0209000, IMG submission 183998) | Groundwater microbial communities from Rifle, Colorado, USA - Groundwater D2 (SPAdes) (version 2) | ecosystem: Environmental > Aquatic > Deep subsurface > Groundwater | place: Rifle, Colorado...
GAGAGATGTTGGATGAAAATATTTGGGTTTTGAAGAAATGAAATCCGATTATGCTACTGATTTATATGTAGCTGTTAAGAAAGCAAAAGATTTGGTTTAAAAATAAACTCATTAATAAATGCAAATATAAATATTGTAATATTCTTTATTGTGTGTTACAATATTTATATTAAGGTTATTAGGAGGTAATTTACATATGAATATATTTGTTTTAGACTTAGACATCAAGAAATGTGCTGAATATCATGCAAATATTCATATTCCGAAAATGATTTTAGAATCGGCTCAGATGCTATGTTCTGCATATTATTACACCAATGAATCTCATAAATCACCATATAAACTCGCACATAAAAATCATCCTTGTACTGTATGGGCAAGAGAAAGTTTATCTAATTGGTTATGGCTTAGAGATTTAGGACTAGCTTTATATGATGAATATAAGAAACGATACAACAATAAAGATCATAAATCAGGAGACGTTATATTGGCTCTAGATGCTCCAGATTTAATTGATAAAGGTTTAACTCCATTTGCTCAAACAATGCCATTAGAATACAGAAATGAAGATGTGGTGAGGGCATATAGGGCTTATTACAAGGGTGAAAAGTTTGATATTTTGAAGTATAATAATTGTGAGGGGCCTGAGTGGTTAAAAGTTGGATAAGGAGGAGATTTTTTAAAATGAATGAAGATTATAGACGAGTAGAAATAGATAATTCAGCAAAAACATTAACAAATTTAGGAATTCAAATGTATGAATCAGACGGAAGTTATAGACCTTTTAATGAGGTTATGATGGATTTGGGTAGAGCAATTAAGTTACTAAGAGAAACTGAAGACAGGCAACAATTTGAGATTATGAGAAGTTATATTTATCGTTCTTTGGTTGGAGTAAGATATGAAATTCAATTTAAATTTTAAGTCCCAGAAAAGTGTGGTTTTATTTGGCAGAAAGGATGATAATATTATGATTAAACAGTATGTGACAATAGAACAACTTGGAGAATTATCAAATTATCAATTACTTCTTTTAGCAGAAAAATGTCATATATCTTCATCAAAAGATATTGACACAGATGAAAAAAGTTTATGGGAGTTTCAAAAATTTATGAAAGGACAACCATCCATTGGTAGATTAATCCAACTGCTCATAAACGAAAAATTTTATATTTCTTGGAATTTTGATTCAAACGATTCGCTAAATTCGCTTATAGTTGAAAATCAAGAATTTAGATATATTGAATTAAGTGATTGTCTTTGGAATGCGGTAAAATGTTTTGTTTTAAATATTCAGATGAAAAAGTAATTTTCTGGGAGTGTGAAAATTATGAAAAAGATTTTAAATTATTTAAGGAAACCAGTATTAGTTATCGGATGGTGGACAGGAATAGATGTAGAAATGCCAAGATGGTTAAATATTTTTCTTACAGTAGCAATAGGTGTTATTATGTTTATTGGAATTGGAGAAATATTTAGAGTTTTCTTCGGTTTACCATTTCCATTCAAAATCTAATTCGAAGGGTGTGTAATTATGAATTGGGAAGATTTAATAGTCGGAAATATTTATATGATTCATAGTAAAGAGTTTACCAAAACAGTCAAAACATCATACGGTAATCGTCATACTGAATCTAGGGAATCTGTTAGACAAGGAATATTGATTGAAAAGATTGAAAGTAATCATAAATTAACTTTTGAATTTTCTGATGAATCACAAATAGGTTTTTGGTATGATGATATGGGTAAAAAGAAACATGGAGTATTTAAGATAAGTTAATTTGAGGATTTTATTGTATTTTGGGAGGTAAGAGATGAAAACCTTAAACAATATGATTAGAGAGATTAGTGATTCATTATTTGGAAAATCTCAAGAGATAAGGTTTTCTTTATTAGACTTATATGAAGATATGGAAAACATCATTAAAGATTCAAATAAGTTTTCTAAAGAGGAATTAGTTTCTAAAATGCAAAAGTATAAAAATGACATCTATACGATTAAAGAGAAAATAGACAATTTAGAATAAATCTAAAAATTTATTTGAGGAAAGGCCAATTATTATGAAATCATATGAAATTGAAAAGATTATGAGAAATAATCCTAATGTAGAAGTTGTAGTAAAAATTGATGGTAAGTTTTATAATATCACAGATTCTAATTGGCAAGGTTTTGAAAATGGAGGGAAATTGGAATTATTAATTGCAAATGAAGATGTAATTAAAGAAACTGATATAATGTATTCAAATTGTATATGTATGTATGATAAAATTTGTAATGATCAATATTACAGCGAATCACTTAAACATAACGCTTGTGTTACAAATGATATTAATTGTGTACATTCGTGTCCATTTTAGATGATTATTTACATTAAATATTAATAATTACATTTAATTAAACATTAAATAATTATTTGACTTTACAACTCATTACATGTTATAATGAATACAGAAATAAATATTTAAGGAGCGATACATAAGTGGCAACAAAAGCAGAGAAAAGATTGAAAAATATAAATACTGTTGACTTACATATTTGTCTGATATGTGGTAGTAAAAATCTTAATAAAGTGGAGTTAAATGAGTATTATTGTATTGACTGTTTTATTGAAGTCAGAAATGATAAAATTTATGAAATTCGACATGATGGAGAATTAGTTCCTTATGGTGTTAATGAGTTTATGGATTGTGGATAGGAGAGATTACATAAATGAAAAAGAAAAAGAAGGAAGTTTTCTATGGGTTATGCAAGAAATCGCAAAATATGAGAAGGCGTTAGCTAGTTGTGCTATTGAAGGCAATAAATTCGGAAGAAAACATTTAAAGATGGTTGAGGGAATGGAATTGGTTGATAAATACAAGTATTTGAAGAAAGTGTTTGATTATTTGGAAGAGAAATATAATTAATAAAGAGGGAGGAAATATAATGTATTTTATTACTGGAATTGAGAAGTTAGATAAAGATTATGGTATCAAAGACACTAGATGCTTTGGATATAAGAAAACATGGTTAGAAGCAGATCATTCTGTAAGAGGTAATTCATGTGATATTAATGAGACAATTTATGATTATGCAGTCATTGAACTTATTGAATCTGGATTACATTTTATTTGTGATAAGAGATGGTTTTATAAGTTTGATTATGATAAGAGAATTTATGAAGCGATTGATGAGCCGGAAGAAGTTAAGGGATTGTGTAATTTTAGTATTGGGTAAAGGAGGATTGGTAAGATGAATAATATTAATGAAGATACTCACATTTGTCATGCTTGTGGAGAAATGATGCCTATTGGGAACGCATGTAAAATGAAGATTGAGCATGACGGTAATATTTCACAGTATCATGCAGGTTGCAGAGTGCCAGATGTAGTTTGCTCGGATTGTGGTTATCATAGATTGGTATGTGAAGAATGTTGTGAGGTTAATTAATAAAGCAAAAATAATACTTGACACAAATCAATAAATAATGTTATACTAAACACATAGCGAGTCGGGAACATTAATAGTTACATTTATTGAAAAGGAGAGATAAAATGCTTACAGATAAACAATGGAAACAAATTGAAGAAGATATTGAAAATATGTCAGATGATGAGTTTGCAGAAAAATTCTTAGTTGATAAGGATAATATCGACAGTAGTTGGCATCCATCAAAACAAAATAGCTTCTATTCATGTTGGTATTGTGGTAAAGATGGAAATGCTCATTTATGTACAGATGGAATGGGTAGAGGATTTTGCCCAGAATGTAGAGATAGGGCAGAGATAGAATTTTTAGATTGGGAGAATATTAAACAGAGGGAGAGTTGGTAAGATGGGATATGCATACTTGGGGTTTTATACTGTTCTAAACCTTATTATCACATATTTAATAGCAGGTTATATTGATTCGATGAGATTAAAAGGATACACATTAAAAACAATGCCTATAAATATAAAAATAAAGTATGTTCCTTTAGTTGTATTTTTACCTGCATTTATATTTGTTGGATTGATTATATTGATGATGCATATCTGTATTAATTTGCCTGAATTGGTTTCACATTTATTTTGTAATACAGAAAAATCTTTTGTAAATAAATCTATTTTTAAAAGAAATATTGATTCATAGCAAACAAATAACTTATGGGAAAGGATGTAAATATTATTAAATATGAATTAGTTGATCAAATTTTTGGTCATTTAAAGGTATTAAAAGAAATAAGGTCTGAGATATATGGGAGGGCGTGGTTGGTTGAATGCGATTGTATAGATAAAACTAAATTAATTAGTGGTATGAAAACTCATTGTGGTTGTAGAAGAATACATCGTAAAAAGGATGAAATTAAACTTCCTCAAGAATTTATAGGTAAAACAAAAATATGTAAACAATGTGAAAAGGAAAAAGAAGTTAGTGAATTTTATATCACTATCTATATTAATTCGGATAGTAGAGAATCATTTAGATTTAGTTCAAAATGTATAGAATGTAATAAAGAAAATGCCAAGAATAGAATCTTAAATAATCGTGACAGTCATTTAAAATCATTAAAGATAAATAATGCTAGAGAAGAAACAAAAGAAAAAGTTAGAGTATGCGGCATAAGATATAGGAGTGGTGAAAAATATGTGGTATGGAAAGATGAAAATGCATATAGATTTAAGATTTATAATCTTAATCATAGAATACATGAGATTACAGAGAATGAATGGCGAGAATGTTTGAAGGTCTTTAGTAATACTTGTGCATACTGCGGACTACCAATAGAAAGTCATCTTGTAAAAAGAAACGGAAAATACATAATTATGAATTTCCACAAAGAACACGTGGATGATAAGGGTTATAATGACTTGCGAAATGCCGTACCTGCTTGTAGGCATTGTAATAGCAGTAAACATACATCCAGTATAGAAGAATGGTATTTAAAAGATAAATCATTTTCAATAGATAGGTACATTAAAATACTGTGGTGGACAACTGAAGAGTACAAGGAATATATAGAAGAGAAACCTCCATACAGAATTGTTAGAAAGCAAAATGAAGGATTAAAAACTTTTCATTGGGAACTTTGGACAGTTGATAAATATAGAAATATGATAGAACTTATTTACATAGGAGAAAAGAAAAAAGATATTACAGATTACGTAAAGACTATCGTCTTAGAGGAAGTAGAATAATAATGAAAAATAATTTCCTATAAGTTATTGTTTTTCTGGGATTTGAAAGGAGTAAATAATTGTGTTCAGAAATTACAGTCGGACAAAAGAAGAAGAACATAAATTCAATTTATCATTTATTACATTAATAGTTGGAATAATTAATATATCTCTAATGTTTCTTGTTCTTCAAGGTGCTTATTCTTTACATAGTCCTATGGAATTTGTTATTGGATGTATTTTTCTATCAATGGGTTGGTATTGCTATATGGGTTACAATTTTGTGAAATCTTTAGATAGGAAGGATTTGATTAAATGAGTAAAACAGGAGAAATAGCTAAAATAATACTAAGAATGGCAAATCTCTTTTCAGATGAAGAAATTACAATGGAAGAATGTGTGAAAAATTTTATGGAAGAAGAGTATCATGGCCCATATGCAGAAACTTCTGAAGCAGGATATTTAATTGGATTGTCTTGTATGGGAGGTTGGGATGCTGAATTATGTAATCCTTGTGATAAGAAAACTTGTGTTAGACTACGAAAAGCATTGGACGATGATAAGAAATATAATCCATATTACGCAATTATGGAAAAATTAAAGGAGATGAAATAGAAAGGAGATTAGATGTTTAAAAATAAATTAACCATAGATAAATACATATTTCTAGTTACTATATGTATTCTAATTAACCTCTTAGAATCATGGTATTTTGGTTTAAATTGGGAAGCGGTTTCAATAACAGAGCATATATGTGATTGGTTGACAGCGATTCCATTTGCAGTAGTTTCATTTTGGTTTTTCTTTAGCAATGATTACATAGATATGATTAAAGGACAGTTGATTATGTTTGGTATGGTAATGATTTATGCTGTAGTTTATAAGTTATTGTTGGTGTAAAGGAGATGAAATAAATTTGCAAACACAAGGATGTAAAATATCTAGTGAGGGGAAATTAAATCTTTTGACAGGGTGGTTTAAACTTCATAAAGAAGGACATCATTGTTACTTTACTGATGAAAATACTTATAGAGTAGAAGGATATACGATTAATAGATCATTCAGAAAAAGTAAAGAACGACTTATTAAGGAATTTGAAGAGTTAAAATTTGAAAAAATGTAGTATCTGTGATAATAGAAGAATTATTAAAAACTGATGAGTTAAAAGATTATTTTGAAGCAAAGGAAAAATTAAGTTCATTGAATGCTAAAATGGATAGGTTAATGAGAGAAAGATTTGAGTAAATAAAGTAAATAAAAATTGAAAGGACTGATGCCTATTGAATGTAGAATAATAATCTAAAAAAAGATATAAAATAATTAGGAGGATAATAAGTAAGTGGCATCTATTAAACAATTGGAAGCAATAGAACGACTAAGAAAAGAAAAACTAGATCGAGAACATAAATTAATAAACGGAATTGATTATAAAATATGTAATAAACACCACATTTTCTTTCCAGAAGAAGACCCTTGGTTTCCTGCAAACACAGAACATTTTTATTATCATAAACAAAACAATACTGATGGATTACATCCTGAGTGTAAAAGATGTGGTATTAAAAAGACTCAACAATGGGTAATTGAAAATCCAGAATAGGCAAAGGAATTAATGAAAAAAGCTAATGATAATCCTAATCCATTAAATAATGCAAGAGAATATCATAGATTAAATAGTCAAAGAAGATGGGCCAACGGAAAACAACAGGAATGGTTTTTGAAAAATCCAGAAAAAACAAAAGAGTATCAGGAGAATCATAGAGAGCATGATATTTCAATATCAGAATGGAGATATTGTTTAGATGTTTTTAATAATCAATGTGCATATTGTGGATTGGAAGCCGAAAAACACATAGTAAAAAGAAAAGACGAATATGTAGTTATGAATTTACACAAAGAACACGTTGATAGCGATGGATACAATGATATTAGAAATGGTGTTCCTGCCTGTAGAAGTTGTAACAGCAGTAAACGCCAACATCCTCTAGATGTTTGGTTTAAAAAGCAAAAATTCTTTAGTCAAGAAAGATATGATAAAATAATATGGTGGATTACAGAAGGGTATAAGAATTATATAGAAGATAAACCTCCATACATAATTATTAAAAAGAAGAATGAAAATGATAGCAAATTTCATTTTGAGTTATGGACTGTAGACGAAAAAAGAAATACAGTTGAGTGTATCGTTACCAGAGAAAAAAGAAAAGATATTGAAGAATTTGTAACTAAAAATAGTTTATAGATTCCTATAAGTATCAAATTTCATTGTATATCGGAATAAAACTTGACTTAATATATCAATTTGTGTTATCATAAATACAGAAATAAATATTGGAGGAAATAAAATGATTAGTGTAAACGGGTTACCCATAGGAACAAATTGTTATCCAAATAATGAAAGAATATTAGAAACATCAGACATATTAAATCTTGCATTCAATATTAAAAAGTTTACCATCGAAATGAAGTACGCAACAGACATTGATATTTCAATACTTTCAATGGTAAAAAGATATTTGGATGATACAATTGAAAATCCAGAAATTACTTTGATTATGAAATATGTACCCTATTCAAGAATGGATAGAAAAATTAAAGGTTATATGTTTAGTTTGAAATACTTCTGCAAAATGATTAATGACTTGAATTTTCATAAAGTAATGGTCTTAGATGCTCACTCAAACATTACAACTGCTTTATTAGATAGGTGTTTTGAGATTGATGTGATTCAATACATAGAAAAGATTGTAGATAAGGTTAATATTGATTATGTTTTTTATCCTGATTTGGGTAGTTTGAAGAGATACAGCAAAACTCTTAAAATATGGCGAAAAACTTTTTATGGAAATAAGAAAAGAGATTTGTCAAATGGTAAAATAATTAATTATGAACTTGTTGATTGTCCAGATATTCAAGGGAAAGATATTTTAATTATTGATGATCTATGTTCCTATGGAGGTACTTTTAAATTAGCTTCAGAAAAATTAAAAGAGAAAGGAGCAAATAAAGTATACTTGTATGTAAGTCATTGTGAAGATTCTATTTATAAGGGAGATATGATTAAGTCAGGATTGATTGAGAAAGTTTTTACTACTGATAGTATTTTAACTGATTGGTCGAGTAGTTTGATTTGCGATATTGGCAAGTAGTATATAAAAATAATTTAAAATAAGAAAGAGGTAAAATAATATGAAAACAAATCCAATGTTAATGACGGACGCATATAAAATTTCTCACTTAATCATGAGTGAAAAAGGAACTGAGAAAATCTATTCTACATTTACGCCTCGACATTCCAGAATTGAAGGTATTAATGAAGTTGTATTCTTTGGACTTCAGGGATTTATTAAGGATTATCTTATTGATAATTTCAATGAAAACTTCTTTAATGTAGATAAAGAAACTGTCGTTGCTGATTACAAAAGAATAATTAAGAATTCATTAGGAGATAATTGTGCGGATACTTCTCATATTGAATCCCTACATGATTTAGGATATCTTCCCATTAAAATCAAAGCAGTAAAAGAAGGAACATTAATTCCAATGAAAGTCCCTGTATTTACAATTGAAAATACTCAAAAGGAATTCTATTGGTTGACTAATTTTCTTGAAACATTAATTAGTGCCAATATGTGGAAAGTAATTACTTCAACAACAATTGTCAAAAAGTATAGGGATATTTGTGAAAAATGGGCTGAGAAAACATGTGATAGTGATCTTCATATTCAATGGCAATGTCATAACTTTAGTTATAGAGGCATGAGTGGTCATGAAGATGCTGTTACTACTGGTGCAGGACATTTATTGTACTTTACTGGAAGTGATACGATTCCAAGCATTCAATATTTAGAACAATATTATAACGCTAATGTTGAAAAAGAACTTATTGGAGCGAGCGTGTTAGCATCGGAACATAGTATCCAGTGCGGTTATCAAGATGATTTAAAGTATTTTAAGAGAATGATTACAGAAGTTGCTCCTAGTGGAATTGTAAGTATAGTTAGTGACGGTTATGACTATTGGCATGTAATTGGAAGTATTGTACCTGAGTTGAAAGATATTATTATGTCTAGAGATGGTAAGGTAGTTTTGAGACCTGATTCGGGATCGCCAGTTAAGATTATTTGTGGAGATAGTGAATCTGTAGATAAATTAGTTAACAAAGGTTCTATAGAAGCATTATGGGATACGTTTGGAGGGATTATCAACAGTAAGGGATATAAGGTGTTAGATCCTTGTGTTGGTCTTATATATGGAGATTCTATTTCCCCAGAAATTGCAGAAGAAAGCTTTAAACAATTAGAAGCAAAAGGTTTTGCAAGTTCAAACATCGTGTATGGGGTTGGAAGTTATTCATTAGGTTATTACACCAGAGACACATTTAGCTTTGCTTTAAAGGCCACATATACGGTTATTGACGGTGTTGAAAAGTTTATCTTCAAAGATCCTAAAACAGATATTGGTGGAATCAAGAAATCTCAAAGAGGAATGGTCGCTGTGGTTAATGGTGAAAATGGTATTTATTTGGTTGATGGATTAAATGAAATGGAAAAAGATGCAATGGGTATTATAGATTTGCTTGAAGATGTATTTATTGATGGAAAATTGGTTAGAAATGAAAGTTTAGCAGAAATTAGAGCAAGAGTTTTAAAATAAGAGAACGATATAATTGTTATTGTGATTCTAAAATATTATAAATATGTTCTTAGAATCACAATATCTCAAAAATAATTTATAAAAAAAGAAGGAAATTAATATGCCAACAGGATACACATCTAAAATTTATAATGGTGAGCAAGTTACAGGCAAAGAATTTATTATGACATGTGCTAGGGCTTTTGGAGCGTTGTCTTCTATGAGGGATGAATCTAATGATACTCCTATCCCTGAAGAATTAAAATTAGATACGCACTATAAAGATGAATTAGATAAAGCAAAGCAGAAGTTAAAAGAATTTCAAAGCATGACTAAAGAAGAAATACAAATATTGATTGATAAAAATTATCTAGAAACTATTGAAGCAAATAATAAATATCACAATGAGAACTTAGCACTCAGAAAAAGATATGAAAATGTTATCGCAGAAGTAGAAAAATGGGAACCTCCTTCTTCAGATCATTATAGTCTTAAAAATTATGCAATTGAACAATTAAAAGATAGTATTCGCTATGATTGTAATAGTGATAACCATTCTAAAGGAATAAAGAAGGAAAATCCAGATAAATATATTCAAAAACAAATTGATAGTTGCTTATGGGATATTGACTATTATCAAAAAGAATGGGATAAAGAGGTTAAAAGAAATAGTGAACGTAATTTATGGATTAAACAATTAAGGGATAGTTTTTAATAAAATAAAATTTAAATTGTGAAAAGTTGGTTTCTGAAACACTACTCTAGCAAGGGTTTCAGAAACCACAATTCCCTCGAATGAGTTATTTTAAATGAGAGGTGATTTTATGAACTGGAATATTAATTTTTGTTTAAATAAAAATAGAAAAGATTTTGAGTATTGTTACAATCAATGTAATAAAACGTGTCCAACTGTATCAAATTTTTGGCATGGATATATTACAAGTCCATTGATGCATTTGAGATGGACTATACAAAATAAATTTATCAAATGTGATAAGCTACCTACCAAATGTTCATTTTTATTTTGTGAAAAATATTGTTCTTTGCGAGGAGGTTGTAAACAAAGAAATTATTATTTCTAAAAAAGGAGAATACAAATGAAAGATACACCAAATTGTAAAATATGTCAATTAAAATGTTGTGGATGCGATAATTATAATACTTGTTTAATGCGTAAAGGTGAGAATGGTCATAAAATAGAAGATTGTACATTAATGGCAAGCAAATATTATTTGTTCAGTGAGTATTTGAGTTATGAGAAAGGTTTGAATATGAGATTATGTAATTACGATGAAGTGTGTAAAAGTTTAGTAGAGGCATGGAATAATTAAGAAAGGAGATTTAAGCATGATAACTGATGATCCATGCCCTTATTGTAATGGCACAGATATAAATATTGAAGATGTAATTTGGGTGTCTTTTAACAATGAAGGTGAAGGAATTACAGAGATTGGATATTATTGTCAAACTTGTAAAAATTCATATCCTGCAATGATAACTTTTGATTATAACGTTACTAAAAGAGAATATGGGAAATAAGGAGGCAAACAATGTTTAAATTAGAATTATCAAAAGTTGCAAGTATTTTAGTAGAGCAATCAAATATATTTGAATGCGATTTAAAAACTGCTTGGGAAAAATATATGCATCCTGTAATCACAGATCAATTTACTTATGAAGAAGTTAGATTATTTGTGGAGAGGAATAAAAGGAAGTGTAATAAATGAGTTGTTATATTTATAGAATTTATGAAACCTGTAATCCCCTCATAGCAACGTTTTTAAAACATGAAAATAGCTTCAATTGTGACTTTTAAGGGATTATTAAATGCCATAAAAATGTAATATAAATAGAATAGAAATGAAATTGACTATTTTAGTCGAATATTGTATTATGGTAATAGAGAAGGAGGTTTTGAAGAGATGAGTTGTAAGACAGAAGTGAACTACCCACTACCCTAAAGGGATAGTGGCTTCGGGAACGAAGCTAAGTTCACCAGACTAAGTACCCAGAAACGGATACTACGATAGTTAGGTCATGATACCTATGGTTGACGCATCAGACCATTGCTCTATCGCCTATGTTTAAGTTTAGCCGAGGTAAGGCTATTGTGACATAGGTGTAAAAAGCCTAATTATCATTGTCGAGATGAGGTCGGATTCTCTATTTGGCAACAGAGTAGAGATACGCATTACCTACAGTAATGTAGAGATTTTATCAGGAGGTCTGGTTTATATGGCTTATGTCATTAATTATGATGGTGCTCCATTAATGCCTTGTACATCAGTCATCGCAAGATTATTGCTCAAACAGGGTAAAGCAAAGTGCATCAAAACAGTACCATTTACTATTAAACTTTCATACCAAACCACAAACTATACTCAGAATATCACCCTAGGTGTCGATACTGGAAGTGACAAAATAGGTAGTTCGGCAGTTAAAGATAATGGTGACGTTGTTTATGTGTCACAAGTCGAGATTAGGAATGATATTTCAGACAAACTGAAACAGCGTTCCAAGTGTCGCAGAAATAGACGCAACAGGAAAACAAGATACAGGAAAGCAAGATGGTTGAACAGAAAGAACTCAATTAAAGAGGATAGATTTTCTCCTACAATGACGAGCAAAATCAATTCACATTTAAAGGAAATCAAGTTCGTGCAGACTATATTGCCTATCTCAAAGATAATACTTGAAACTGCAACATTTGATCCACACGCACTAAAGAACCCTGCCGTATTGAGTAATAAGTGGTTATACCAAAAAGGTATCAACTACGGCTTTGCTAACACTAAAGCGTATGTCTTAGATAGAGACAATCACACTTGCCAACATTGCAAAGGTAAGTCCAAGGACAGCAAACTTGAAGTACATCACATAGTCTTCAGGAGAAATGGTGGAAGTGATGAAGCTAGTAATTTGATCACCTTGTGTAAAACGCATCATGACGACTTGCATAGTGGGAACATAACGCTCAAGGGTGGGAAAACCAAAGGTCATCTAAAACACGCCACTCAGATGAACAGCATAAGGACTCAACTCCTGGGATTACTGCCTTTTGCAGAAGAGACTTTTGGATTCGTAACCAAGGAACATAGGCAGTTATTAAACCTGCCTAAAGAGCATCACATGGATGCAGTAGCTATTGCAAGCCAAGGCAATGAAGTTCAATTCAAAACCAATGTAGTGTTATTCAAGAAGTGTGTGCCTGACGGTGATTATCAACAATCAAAGGGAATCAGGTCAGAGCAAAGAATCCCAACAGGTAAGATTCAAGGATTTAGGAAATTTGACAAGGTTAAGTATTTAGGGTTTGAGTATTTCATTAAGGGTAGAATGAGTACAGGGTATGCGATTCTTATGGATGCCAAAGGAACTAAAGTTACCCTAAAACCAATACCGAAGTTCAATAAGATGGAAAGAATACAGGCGAGGAAACCATGGATTATTTCTCAAGAAACCATTCAAAATATCTCTTAAAATATGGGGATAAAATAGCAATAATTGCATTTATAAAATCAATTATAGGAGGAAAACATTTTGACTAGACGAATATTTAGTTTGCGTTATAAAAAATGTCAACAAAGAGGTAATCGAGAAGCATATTTAAAATCAAGGATAGTTTTCGGAATGGTGGTATATCCAATGTGCATTCAGGGATTTATGTTTATATTTGTAAATTTTCTGCATGGGGTGTATATGCCAAGCAATGGTGGGCATATTATTAGAGAAGAAAATAAAATTATGAAGAAAGTGAAGTGTAATGAATTATGCAACAACAAATTAATAGGGGAGAGATTTGGGTAGCAGAACTTCAAGGAGGAAGGGGTTCAGAGCAAAATATGAAGCGTCCGATTGTAATCATGCAAAATAATATGGGGAATAAATTCAGTCCCACGGTCACAATATGCCCTTTGACCTCACAACAAGGTAAAAAATGGTTGCCGACACATGTGAAATTATTTAAGACAAAATGCCTTTCTACTTTAAGTATTGCCCTTGCGGAACAAGTAACCACGATTTCCAAGGAAAGACTGATAAAATTTATCGGCTATGTTGAAAAGTCTGAAATGTTTGCTATTGAAGATGCCTTAATGATCCAACTGGGTATTGCACCAAGAAATAATGTTGCTTATGCTTAAAAAGAAGGAGAGATTTAAAAATACATGGATTTTATAACCTATTTAACTAAAGGAACTTTAAACGTATTTAATATCAATACAAATAAAATTAATGAGGTTCTTAATAAAGATCATTACTCAACAATTAACGATTTGATAAAAAAACACAGAAAAAAGGAAATACAGTCTAATGCAGAACGCATTTTTCAATTAGTAGAAAATGGAATTACTCTTACCTATAGTGAAATACTTAAATATGTAATTGTTTTATTGATAGCAAAATGTTTATGTTTAGGTATTTCACTTCCAGTATTCTTTGTCATGACTATTTTCACTATTCTTAGAGTTTCCGCAGGAGGGGTACATTTATCTACCTTTAATAAGTGCTTTGGAGCAATGATAATATGTTTTCTTTCTTTAGGATGGATAGTAACTCAAATACATATAGATTACTTGTATTTAATAATTGGATATACAATCAGTATATATTTAACTTATAAATATGCTCCTCAAGAAAGAGAAGATAAATCAGATAAAGATTGTGATAATGGCAATGTAAAGAAACATAGGAGTATATTGTTTGTTACAGTTTGTTGTTTTTTAAGTGTTGTGCTTTTAAATTCACATCAAATAATTAGTACAAGTGTCTTTTTTGGAGTATTGCTCGAAATATTCACAATTACGTCCATTGGAGCTAGATTTTTTAAGTGGATCGATGGAGGACATATATGATCGAAGTAGTAGTTATTGCTTGTTTGGTTGCAAAACTCAAAGGATATAAATGGTCTGAGATATTTAAGATTTTTAAGCATTGGAGTGCTTACCCAATTATATTAACTTGTATATTGAACATATATATTGTGTATTTGATGATTCACGGAGAATATTGGTTTTTGCAATATGGTAGTCGTATAAAAGATGTTACATTTCTATTTTACATATTGTTAATTATTAAATATAAACTAATTAATATTTCTGTATTTAAAAATATCAACATAAAAAAGAATGGACAATTAATTACATCACTTACATCTCCAGTTATTATAGGGGCATTATGTGCAACTGTAGGATCTAAATTAAATGAATTAGCTATGTTTTATAATAATGGTAAAATGCCTGTATTCCCAAGTAATAGTATTAGTATTGGGTTTTCAAAGATTGATATGTTTGAAAAAGCTTCAGTATTTAATGATTTTCATATATGGGGTAATTATACCACAAAATTAATATTCTTAACCGATACTTGGGATATTTTTTACGTAATAATGAGTCCAGGTGATATATTGATAAAGTTATTTGCTGGATTTATTATATATTATTCTATTAAACAATGTAAAGTCTTGCTATAAATACAAAAATAATGTTTGACAATTAGGCAAATATGTATTATACTCAATATATAAGGTAAAGGAGGAAATACATATGAAAGATTTAATCAATATAAGTACATGCTTCTTTTTTCTCGCGGTTCCAGATTTTATTTTTATGGCAATGTTGCTAATAAAATTTATGGGCAAAGGAGAATTTTTGGATGTTTACAGATTAAAAGAAAATATTAAATGGTATATAATTTTAATTGTACCACCTTCCATACTAGTAAGCGTTTTAATTTATGGATTTAAATTTCAAAGAAATATATCTTCAATAATAAGTTTAATTTTGTTATACTTTATATCCATTTATGTATTCGAAAAGACAAAGGTGGAAGAAGTAAAACATTTAAGAATAAAAATTCTTATAAGATTTATTCCTTTGTATATAAGTCTAATAGCAATCGATTTGGTAACTGCGCCTGTTTTGTTT